>Ga0193697_1000027_pt1 | contig 53851 bp, 30 predicted proteins | sample L3m2metaG_FD_145073 | JGI IMG/M metagenome (GOLD analysis project Ga0193697, IMG submission 145073) | Soil microbial communities from a riparian zone of the East river system, Colorado, United States - L3m2 | ecosystem: Environmental > Terrestrial > Soil > Riparian zone | place: USA: East River...
CACTGCCAATTGGTTTGTCTTCATATCCAGTTCATGCCCGCCAGCAGCACTAATTTATCGTTGAAGCTGCATTTAACCATAGGGCACAAAACCCCAACCCATGGGCAGTGAAAGTCAGTAATCAGTAATCAGTAATCGGTGATTGTCGGTGATCAGTAATCAGTGAGAGCGGGCGAAAAAAAAGAGCGGAGAACCAAACAAGCTTACTCCGCTGATGTCGTTACCCAACAAATGACTAAAGTGCAGCGATGTTATCGAGGCGTGGCGGCGGATGGAAGTGGGTCTCGCACCCCAACCCGAAAAAGATGGCGTGCCGGAAACAAGTCCAGCACGCCATCCTCCCACCCCCGTGTGCCACGAAAATGTGCGCGGTTAAACGTGACGCCTCACAAAGAGGAGACGGTAAAGGATCAGCAGGATGATCGCGCCGCCGACGGAGGCCAGGAAGCCCGCGGCTTCATTTGGTCCGTACCAACCCAGGTGCTGGCCAATAAACCGGGCAATGAAGGCCCCGGCGATGCCAAGCAAAGTGGTAATGATGAAGCCGCCGGGGTCTTTGCCCGGCATGAGCAGTTTCGCAACGATGCCGACAACCAATCCGATCAGGATAATTCCGATGATTTCCATGAATGAAATTCGGCGAAACTGGCAGGTTGTCATGTGGGGTCTTACGGCGAAACGGGTAGGGAGTTTACTGACAGCGTATTCCGGTTCCTGGTTTTTGGTTTCTCGTTACGCGGCTGTTTACGATTGAGTATTGAGCGAGACACCAACTGCACGGATTGGCAGAAGGGATCTTCAACCGAGGAACGTACCGCGTACGCGGAGAATCCCCCGCTGTTGATGGATGCTTAAAACGAGATCAGCCCCCTCCTTACGTCTTCCTTACGTCGGAGGTTACAACTTTTGTTGTTCTTTGGCCCACGTGTCCTTCAACGTAATCGTGCGATTGAAGATGGGGGCGGTGGGTTTTGAGTCGGGGTCCAGACAGAGGTAGGCCATGCGCTCGAATTGGTAGCGGTGTGCCGGGTTGGCGTCGGCGAGGCTTGGTTCGAGTTTGGCCCTGATGACCTCGAGTGAGGCGGGGTTCAGGAATTGTTTGAAGTCGCGGCCTTCGGCGTCGGGCTCTTCGACGGTAAAGAGGCGGTCGTAGAGGCGCACCTCGGCGTCGATCGCGTGCGCGGCGCTGACCCAGTGGATGGTGCCTTTCACTTTGCGGCCGGCGGTGGCGCCGCCGGTTTTCGAGTCGACGTCTGCCGTGCAATGGAGTTCGGTCACTTCGCCCGCGGCGTTCTTAACAACTTTGTCGCATTTGATGATGTAAGCGTATTTGAGGCGCACTTCGTTGCCGGGGAACAGTCGGAAATATTTTTTGGGCGGGTTCTCCATGAAATCGTCGCGTTCGACGTAAAGTTCGCGGCTGAATGGCACTTTGCGGCTGCCGGCGTTTGGGTCCTCCGGGTTGTTGACGGCGTCGAGTTGCTCGACCTTGTCCTCCGGGTAGTTGGTGATGATGACTTTCAAAGGCCGGAGCACGGCCAGGCGTCGCAGGGCGCGTTTGTTGAGGTCCTCGCGCACGCTGTGTTCCAACAGGGCGATGTCGGTCAGGCCATTGTATTTGGTGACGCCGATGCGGTGGCAAAAGTGGCGGATGGCTTCGGGCGTCACGCCGCGACGGCGGAGTCCGGCAACAGTCGGCATGCGCGGGTCGTCCCAGCCATGGACGAGCTTTTCTTCGACGAGCTGGAGCAGCTTGCGCTTGCTCATCACGGTGTAACCGAGATTCAGGCGCGCGAATTCGTATTGATGGGGGCGCGGTTGAGGGACGGGAAGCTGGTCGAGAATCCAGTCGTAGAGAGGGCGGTGGACTTCGAATTCCAGGGTGCAAATGGAGTGGGTGATGCGTTCGATCGCATCCGACAGGCAATGGGCGTAGTCGTACATCGGATAGATGCACCATTTGTTGCCGGTGCGATGATGATCGACCTTGCGAATACGGTAGAGCGCAGGGTCGCGCATGTGAATGTTGGAGGAGGTCATGTCGATTTTGGCGCGCAAGGTCTTCGCGCCATCGGGAAATTCACCGGCGCGCATGCGGGCGAATAGATCGAGGCTCTCTTCGACGGAGCGATTGCGCCACGGACTTTCTTTGCCGGGCACGTTGGGCGCGCCACGATATTCGATCATCTCGTCAGCGTTCAAATCGCAAACGAACGCTTTGCTCATTTTGATCAATTGCACGGCGTAATCGTAGAGCTGCTCGAAGTAATCCGAGGCGTAGAACATGTTTTTGCCCCAGTCGAAGCCGAGCCAGCGGACGTCCTCCTGGATTGAGTCGACGTATTCGACGTCTTCGCGCGTCGGATTCGTGTCGTCGAAGCGCAAGTGACAGACGCCGTTGTTTTCGAGCGCAATGCCGAAGTTGAGGCAAATCGACTTGGCGTGGCCGATGTGGAGATAGCCGTTGGGTTCGGGCGGAAAGCGCGTCACGACGCGGCCGCCGTAAGTGCCTTTCTTCAGGTCTTCGGCGACGATGTCACGAACGAAATCGGATGGCCGCTCAGGGGGCGATGGCTCCGCGGGTGTGGCTTGAGCATTTTGAGTCATAACTTATCGCGAGCGCTTCACGTTCATGGAGAGGATGCTCGCGCCATGCGTGACGAGGCCGCTGCCGCCAATGATAACTCGCCGCACGGGCAGGCCGGTTTTCGGATCAGTTTTGAGCGGCGGATCGCTCATTTTCTGTTCGATCTCAAAGCGTCGCGGCTTGTTTTTCGGCTTTTTTGGAATCGTCTCGTAAACGTATGTCGCCATACGGGACAAGGGTAAATCACGCGAAGGCGCGAGACAATTTCTTTGCAAAGGAAGCGTCAGCGACGGCGCGCCGACCCTACCGCAAATACGTTCTTTTTCCTGACCGGCTAAAGGCCGGGACTCCGACGGCGCAACGGCGATCGAGGTCCTCGCTAACAGGCTAAAGCCTGCGCTACAACCATACCCTGCCGTCAGACAATTTTTTTACAAACTCTTGACGGTGCGATGACACCTGCCGGGTAGGCTGAGTCGATAGTAATACTATGAAAACAAAACTAATTCTTGCTTCGTTGCTCGCAAGCAACTTGATCGCGGGCGCGGCGGATTTCGTCGCGCACGAATGGGGCACCTTCACATCGGTGCATGCGGCGGATGGAACTCAACTGGAATGGAACCCGGGCACGGCGGTGGATTTGCCGAAGTTCGTCTATGACAGGATGCGGCCTACGCCGGACAGGCCCGCTCCGGACCTCACCGATCTGCTTGGCAAATCGACCTTGCTGTCGCTGGTGCGGATGGAGACGCCGGTGATCTATTTTTATTCCGACCGGGAACGGACGGTGGATGTGGATGTGCAGTTCCCACAAGGTATCGTGACGGAATGGTATCCGCAAACCACGCCGACCACGAACCGCCACACGCGCTGGGAGAAAGTTGCGATCTTGCCGCAACTTGCGGACGCGAGTGTGCTGCCCAATGACGGCTCGAAGACGCATTATTACGCGGCCCGCGAGACAGACGGCGCAATCATTCGCGCGCCCGTAAGTAAGAAGCAGGTTGAGCACGAGAAGTTTCTCTTTTACCGGGGCGTGGGTTCGTGCGGTGTGCCACTGCAAGTGAGGATGACTGGAAACGAAGAGTACGTGGTGCTGCAAAATTCGGAGAACCAGGAACTCTCCCATCTGTTCGTGCTGAGTGTTCGCGGAAAGGCTGGTGATTTCGTGCACCTTCGAGGTCTGCGAAAGGACGACACGAAGCAAATCAAGGTCCCGCGCGGCGAGCGCTCCATCAGTCAACTGCAGGATGATCTGGCGAAGGCGATGCGCGAAGCGTTGACCGGCGAGGGCCTTTACGCGCGTGAAGCCGCGGCGATGGTCGAGACCTGGCGCGATTCGTGGTTCGGCGAGGAAGGCTTGCGTGTGCTCTACATTTTGCCCCGGCAATGGAGCGATCGAACGCTGCCGCTCTCGATCAAACCGGCGCCGCAGAAATTGGCGCGTGTGATGGTCGGGCGCGCCGAAGTGATCACTCCGACAAAAGAATGGCAACTAATGAAGCAGATTGTGAAATTTTCGGAAGGAGAGCAGGGTGCTGTCGGGCGATTCGATCAACTTGGGCTGGGGCGGTTCGCGGATGCAGCAGTGCGTCGGTTGCTTGGCCGCGTACCGAACCAGGAATTCGACGGCGCCGCGTGGGGCCTTCTCAATGTGTCGCGGCAACAAGCGCTTAAGGAGGCGAAACTGGCGGCGAAGTAAATGGACGGGCTCCACGAAAATGCTGAAGATGCCGCAGCCGCATGAAAAAGATCGCGCTTGTGTTCGTGCTGGCAGTGTTCGTGCCCAGCCTTGTGCTGGCATGGCTCGCCGTGCGATCACTGCGCGATCAACAGTTTGCGCTGGAACGGCATCGCACCCTTCTCTACGAAGGCGTGACGGAGGCGGCAGCCAGGGATGTGCTGGCGCGTGTCGAAGAGCGGCGTCGCGAATTCAAGGGATGGGTTGATAAGCTCACCGCTTCGCAAGCTCCGCGGGAGACAGCGGAAAATTTCGATACGCGTCTGCGCGAGGCCTGGCCGCTGGCGCAGGTTGCATTCGTCGTCACTCTCGACGGCGAAATGCTGGCGCCATCTCTTTTCGCCGGACCGGCTGCACGCAAATTCCGGCTTGAAAATGCGCGCTTTCTTTCCGGCCGCGAGACGGTGGAAGTTTATTGGGACAGTCCGAAAGGTCCGATCAGCTTTTCGAAGCTCGACGCGAAGGAGTCCGACAAGGGAGCGTCAGACAAAGCCTCAGACAAGGCGGTGTTTGCGACAAAATCCGGACCGACCAAAGACACACCTGAGAGCGCGAGTGGTTCGGCGGAGTTTCGACAATTGATCGGAGATTCGAGTGAGGGGACCTTCGCCCGATTTTTGCAGGACAAACTGAACCTGATGTTCTGGTGCCGCGCAGAAAGCGATCGCACGATCATTTTCGGCGCGCAGATCGACGTGAATCGATTGACGCGAGACCTGGCTTCGCTCGTGCGGGTTGAACCAGGTCTTGCTTCGGAGATTGTGGTTGCGCTTCTCGACGATCAGGGACATCCGATCTCGGCGAGCCGCTCCGACTTCAAAACGGATTGGCGAAAGCCGTTTGTCTCGCGCGAAATCGGGGAAATTCTTCCGCACTGGGAGGTGGCGGTTTATCTCAGTGACCCGACGCGTCTCACGCATTCGGCGCAAACGTTGCGACTGACGTTCGGATTGCTTGTGGCGGTGCTCGTGCTCGCGATTGGGGTTGGGAGTTGGCTGATTGTGGCTGACCTCAGGCACCAATTGACACTTGCGCGACAAAAGACTGATTTTGTGAGCAATGTTTCGCACGAATTGAAGACGCCACTCACGTCCATTCGGATGTTTTCCGAAATGCTCGCTGAAGATCGCGTTCAGGACCCGGAGCGCCAGCGTCAGTTCCTGCATATTATTACTGCGGAGACGGCACGCCTGACGCGGTTGATCAATAACGTGCTCGACTTTGCGCGGCTCGAACGAGGTGAGAAGAAGTATCAATTTCAGCCGCTGGACCTCGGTGCCCTGGCGCGCGAAACGTGCGACACATACCGTCCGCACCTGGAATCCAACGGCTATGTTTTGCGTTGCGACATTCCAAATGAGCAACTTCCGATCGAGGGAGATCGGGATGCGCTGGCGCAGGTGCTCGTCAACCTGCTGTCGAATGCTGAGAAGTACGGCGGCGATAAGAAGGAGATTGATTTGGCCGTTGAACGCAACGGCACTTCCGCGATGGTCAAAGTTCTCGACCGCGGGTCTGGTGTGCCGCGAGGTTGCGAAGATAAAATCTTCGAACAATTCTTTCGCGCGCACGACTCGCTCAGCAGCGGCATCCAGGGCTCTGGCCTTGGCCTCACGCTCGCGCGCCAGATCGCCCGGGCACACGGTGGCGATGTGCTTTACGAAAAGCGTGATGGCGGCGGGAGTTGCTTTACGTTGCGGATACCCTCACAACGTTCTTCGAACTCATGAAGACGAAAATCCTCGTCGTGGAAGACGACCCGCATATTTCGCTTGGATTGGAAGAGATTCTCAAAGGCGAAGACTTCGAGGTGACGATTTGCACGCGCGGTGACAAGGCCGTCGAGGCGGTCAGCCGAAGTCATCCGACGCTGGTGATTCTCGACGTGATGCTGCCGGGCGCGAACGGGTTCGAAATCTGCAAGCAGCTCCGCGCCAAAAAAGTCGGTGTGCCGATCCTGATGCTGACGGCCAAAGGACAGGAAATCGACAAGGTGATCGGTCTGGATTCCGGCGCGGATGATTACGTGACCAAGCCGTTTGGCGTGCGCGAACTGGTGGCGCGAATCCATGCCTTGCTCCGGCGGACTCAACCCAAGACTGCGAAATCGGAGGAGGAGAGCACATTCCAAATTGGGAATGCAATTATCGACGCAAAGAAATTCGAAATTCGGCGCGGCAAAACGAGCGAGGAACTGACCGCGCGGGAACTCAAGCTCTTGCAAATCTTCCATGCCCATCCGGGAGAGGTGTTTTCGCGCGACAAGCTCCTCAACGAGGCATGGGGCTACAACTATTACGGCACCACGCGCACCCTCGATCAAGTCATCGTCCAACTCCGCAAGAAGCTGGGCGATTCCGGTGATTCGCCCAAACACCTGATCACGGTGCACGGTGTTGGCTACAAATTGATCCTCTAGCGGTAGTTGCGTTGCTCTGATCAGTGATTGGGTCTTTCACGCCGGATCTTTTTCGCTTATCTTCCTTGCGTGACGGCCCCGCGGCACATCGAAAACATCGCGCTCATTGGTTTCATGGGCACCGGCAAATCTTCGGTAGGCCGTTTGGTCGCCTCACAACTGCATTTCAACTTTGTCGACACCGACGAATTGATCGAAACGCGGACAGGCCGGACCATTGCGGACATATTCGCTCAAGCTGGAGAAGAGGCCTTCCGCCAAATCGAGAAACAGATCGTTGCCGAGCTTTCGCGCGCGCATCGCACGGTCATTTCCAGCGGGGGCGGACTGGCGGCGCAGTCGGATAATCTCGCCATCCTCAAAGAGCACGCGCTGGTTGTTTGCTTATGGGCTTCTCCGGAATTGATTTGGGAACGCGTGCGGCACCAGACGCACCGTCCGTTGCTCAACGATCCGGACCCGATGGGCCGCATTCGGACTCTGCTTGCGGCACGCGAACCGTTTTATCGCCAGGCTGACGTGCTGGTGAACACGGAGATGCGTTCAGTTAAAGAAGTCGCGCATCACGTCCTGCATCACTATCACGCCGCCGGTTCCCGGCCTGCCGCGAAGTGAACCAACAGATTCAAAATCGGGCGCGCGCGCTCGGGTTTGATGATTGCCGCGTGACGACCGCTCAGCCGCCGGACAACGCCGCGCATTTTCAGCGGTGGCTTGCGGCGCGGCATCATGGCGCCATGGCATACCTCGAACGGAACGCCCACAAGCGCGTCGATCCGAAGAGAGTGCTTGCCGGAGCGCGCAGCATCATCACGCTCGCAGCTAGTTATCACCTCCACCAACAAGAGAGCGGCCCTGTGGCGCGGTATGCGCGCTTTACGGATTACCATGACGTTCTCGGTGAGCGTCTGAAAAGCCTCACGGGATATCTCAATGAACTCGGCGGCCCGGTTGCGCGATCACTCTGGTATATCGACACCGGGCCGTTGCTCGAACGTGACCTCGCGCAACGTTCGGGACTGGGCTTCATCGGCAAACACACCAACCTCATCAGCCGCAAGTTCGGCAATTGGATTTTTCTTGCTGAAATTATTACCACGCTGGAATTGGAGCCGAATGAACCGGAAGTCAATCGTTGTGGCTCGTGCACCCGCTGTATCGCTGCCTGTCCAACCCAGGCGATTCGCGCTCCCTTCGAACTGGATGCACGACGATGCATCTCCTATCTGACGATCGAACTGAAAGGCCCCATCCCGGAGGAGTTTCGTCCTGCCATCGGCAATCGCATCTATGGATGCGACGATTGTCTCGCGGTTTGTCCGTGGAACCGGTTCGCTCGCGAGGGTCGGCTCATGAAACAACACCTGCGCGCCGATCTGGCCGCACCCGACCTTGTGGCACTTCTTTCACTTGATGACGCAGGGTTTAAAAAGAGGTTTGCCAATACGCCGATGTTGCGGACCAAACGTCGAGGATTCCTCCGCAATGTTTGTGTCGCCCTCGGCAATGTTGGCGATCGCTCTGTCTTGCCGGCACTGGAGCGCGCTTCATCAGACCCTGAACCGCTGATCGCGGAGCACGCGCGCTGGGCTGTTGTGCGCATCAAGAACCGCTTCTGATTGGTCTGCGGTACTTACCCCATTGCAGGGCGGTTTCGTGCCGCTGACCGTGAGCCAGAACGCAAACAGGCGAGAACTAAGGGGAACAATGAAAACACTACTTATCACATTGTCATCAGCCGCGCTGCTTGTTGGCTGCGCGAGCCATCACGAAACCAGTATGGGTGCATCCGGCTCTGGCGAAAGCGCGGCGGTGGGCGTCGCTGGCGTCACAAAAGCGGGCGAAACTACCGGTCAACTGACTGAAGGGGATGCGAAGTTCGCGCGCACAGCGATGGAGGGAGGCATGGCTGAAGTCCGCATGGGGCAACTCATCATGGAAGGCGCGCAAAGCTCGTCGCTTCGTGATTTTGGGCAACGCATCGTTAAGGATCACACGAAAGCCAATCAGGAGCTGATCAGACTGGCCGCCGGCAAGGGGGTGCCCGCGCCAAGTCAGCCTGACCAGAAGCACGAGAAAATGCTTTCCGAGTTGTCGAAACTCAAAGGCGCCGAGTTTGACAAAACAGCCATACATCATGCCGTGGTGGATCATCAGGAAAACATTCGTCTCTTCGAGACGGCATCGCAGACGGCTCAAGACAGCGAGTTGAAAGCCTTTGTACAAAAGACCCTCCCGACCTTGAAGGAACATCTGGAGTTGGCAAAAGGTCTCGAAAGTGACGCGACAACAACCAGTTCCGAATCGAGCCCTTCACCTGAGCAGAAGTAAGGTTCTTATTCTTGCCCCTCGGCATCTTGCCGAGGGCGCAAGTGCTGCACTGCTTTACACTGCTTCGTGCGATCCATTAAATAGCGGGATTGCGTTTTCGCTTTCAGATCAACGGACGAGTTGGTTGCATGTTGGCACTGGCGTTGTGGCGTGCCATGGCATGGTCAGCGGAGGTGCCAGGTCTGGCCGTCACATTCAAGGCAGAGGGCGGCACAGCTCCAGATTTCACCATTCTCCCAAACATTGCTCTCTTTGTTGAAGGCGGAAAACCGGCCAGTCCTTTTATTCCACAAGGAAAGTTCTCTGCGACATGGGAAGGCAGCATCAACGCCGACCTGCGCAGCGAATATTTTTTTGCCGCGGACTTGAATGGAACGTTAAAGCTGGAAATCAACGGCGCAACTGTGCTGGACGGCGATTTTCCGCGAATTTCGCTGAGCAAAGCCGTTCAACTCAACAAAGGCGCAAACAAAGTACGGGCGACCTTCACCAATCCCGCGCAGGGCGACGCATTCGTGCGTGTGAGCTGGACGGATAAAGGGACGAATACAAGTCCAATCCCGCCCAGCTTGCTGACGCACGCGCCGACAAGCGAAACCAAGAAAGGCACGCAGTTACGGCGTGGGCGCGAGCTGTTCTTGGAACACCGTTGCGCCAAATGCCACGGCGACTGGCGAATGGTGAACCAGGGTGTGGCCGAGTTGGCAATGGATGCTCCTTCATTCGAAGGCATCGGAGCGCGGCGCAACTTTGAATGGATGATGAAATGGATTCTCGATCCGAAAGGCGAACGCGCGTCCGCTCGCATGCCGCAGTTGCTGCGCGGCGCGAAAGCAAAGGAAAACGCGCAAGCGATCGCCGCCTGGCTGGCATCGCTGAAAACTGGCGGCGAGGTCACGTTGCCGGACAGACCGGGTTCAAAGCGCGAAGGTGAGCCGCCGTTCGAGCGACTGCATTGCAATGCGTGTCATGTCACGCCGGGCGGGAACGAGTCGGAGACGAATAAGATTTCGCTTAAGCATGTCGCGGCAAAGTTCCCGGCAGACAAGCTGATCGAGTTCTTGCGCAAACCGGAAGCGCATTACACCTGGACGCGCATGCCGAATTTCCGGCTTAACGCCGATGAAGCAAAAGAGCTGGCTGAGTTTCTCCGCAAGGGATCTGACAACACCAAAGCCGAGACTGTTCCGACGGATGTTGCAGTGATCAATCAAGGGCGCGCGCTCGTGCAAAGCTCCGGCTGTCTGAACTGTCACACGCTTAAGCTCGAAAGCAATTTTAAGGTTCCGCAACTCTCCGACTTGATAGCAGGCAAGTGGACCGGCGGCTGCCTTGCTGAAAATCCGCCCGAGAAGGCGCCGAACTACGGGTTCTCTGCCATCGAGCGGGCTGATCTGCAGGCATTTGGAAAAACGGGCACGGATTCGTTGTTCCGGCATTCGCCAATGGAGTTTGCAGAACGTGAGACGCGTATTCTAAATTGCGCCGGTTGTCACGGCCAGCCCGAAGGATTTCCGCCGCTCGAAATTCTCGGGGGAAAGCTCAAACCTGAATGGTCGGCCAAATTTATTGCCGGTGAAATTCCCTACAAGCCGCGCACCGAGACGCATCCGCGCGGCGAGCCGTGGCTGGAATTACGCATGCCGGGATTCAAAGCGCGAGGTCATTTATTGGCCGAAGGCATGGCCGCACTTCACGGTTATCCGCCAAAAACGCCCTCAGAGCCGCCGATTGACAGTGAACTCGCAAAGGCTGGCCAAAAGCTCGTCGGCAAAGACGGCGGGTTCTCCTGCATTTCCTGCCATGGTGTTGGAAATCTCGCGGCCATGGACGTATTCGAAAGCGAAGGAATCAATTTAGCGTACTCATATGAGCGCTTGTTGCGCGATTATTATTATCGCTGGATGCGCAATCCCTTGAGCATCGATCCGCAAACCAAGATGCCGGTTTACTTCGAGGAGGGAAAAAGTCCGCTCACCGAAATCCTCGATGGTGATGCTGATAAGCAAATAACAGCCGTGTGGCATTACCTGCGCCTGGGCGACAAAATGCCGAACCCTGGAACAGGCGAGGCGCAACCTTAGGAGTGGATCGCGCGACCGTCGACCGCGAGCGCGGCTTCCTTGAAGGCTTCGGCAAGCGTCGGATGCGCGTGTGAGCAACGCGCGATGTCTTCGCTGCTCGCTCCAAATGCCATCGCGCTGGCCGCTTCGGCAATCAAATCTCCGGCGCGCGCGCCGATGATATGCACACCGAGGAGGCGGTCTGTCTCGGCGTGCGCGAGCACCTTGACTTTGCCCTCCGTCTGTCCGAGCGCCTGCGCGCGGCCATTCGCGCGGAAGGAAAAGGCACCCTTGCGATATGGAACGTTGCCTTGCTTCAACTCTTCCTCCGTTTTGCCCACAGTGGCGATTTCGGGATGTGTGTACACGACTCCGGGAATGGTCGCGTAATCCACGTGGCCATGACCGGTTGCGATCGCTTCAACGCATGCGATCCCCTCTTCTTCGGCTTTGTGCGCGAGCATGGGTCCGCGAATCACATCGCCAATGGCATAAATTCCCGGTACTGACGTGGCAAAATTGTCACCGACGGCGATTCGGCCTTTCTCGTCGAGCTTGATCTGGACATTTTCCAGACCGAGCCCCTCAGTATTGGGAACACGCCCCGCTGCCACGAGCACGCGGTCGCACACCAACGGTTCCGCGCCTTTGTATTCGACGACGCATTGCTGTCCCTTGAGTCGAGCAGAAAGCACTTTGCTGCCCAGGCGAAATTCGAATCCCTGTTTCTCGAAAATCTTCCGAGCCTCGTTCGCAATCTCGAGGTCCATGCCGGGAAGAATGCGGTCGAAATATTCCAGCACGGTGACCTTGGCGCCCAGTCTGCGCCATACGGACCCGAGTTCCATCCCAATGTAGCCCGCGCCAATTACGACCAGATGTCCGGGGACGTCGCGATACGATAGCGCCTCTGTGCTTGTGCCGATTCGGTCGCCATCCAATTCAATTCCTGGAAGGGTCGCCGCTTTGCTGCCGGTTGCGATCACCATGTTCTTGGCTTTCAACTCGGCAGTCTCCGAGTTATTGCGCACCGAGATCTGGCCTGCACCACGGATTGTCGCGTGGCCGAGGTATCGCGTGATTTTGTTCTTCTTAAACAAGGCATCGACGCCACGTGTGAGCGTCGCGACAATCTTCTCTTTGCGTTCAAGCATCGCCGCCAAATCGGCAGTGACCCCACTAAACTGAATGCCATGCGAGGCAAAACTGGTCTGCGCCTCGTGGAGACGCTCCGTGGATTCGAGCATGGCCTTGCTCGGGATGCAGCCGATGCGCAAGCACGTGCCGCCAAGCGCGGGTTCCTTCTCCACGCACCCGACGTTCATGCCGAGTTGCGCCGCGCGAATTGCCGCGACGTATCCACCCGGCCCAGCGCCAATAACAACCAAATCGTGTTCCGCAGCTGGCATCCTAAACCTCCAGCAGCATTCGCGCAGGATTTTCGACGAATTCCTTAATGTGCCGCAGGAACGTCACCGCTTCGCGGCCATCGACGATACGATGGTCGTACGTCAACGCCAGATACATCATTGGGCGGACCACCACGTTGCCCTCGCGCGCGACAGGCCGCTCCTGAATTGCGTGCATTCCAAGGATGCCGCTCTGTGGCGGGTTTATGAGCGGCGTAGACATTAGCGAGCCGTAGATGCCGCCGTTAGTGATCGTGAATGTGCCACCCCGCAGTTCTTCGGGTTTGAGCTTGTTCTCTTTCGCCCGCTTTGCGAGTTCGGCAATCGCGATTTCAATTTCCGCAAAGCTCATCCGCTCGGCGTTCCGAATCACGGGCACGACCAATCCCTTTCCGCCGCCAATCGCCACGCCGATGTCGTAGTAATTGTGATAAACAATATTGGTTTCGCGCACTTCGGCGTTCACCACCGGCACCTGCTTCAGCGCCTCAATGCTCGCCTTCACAAAGAATGACATGAACCCAAGCTTGACGTTGTGCTTCTGCAGGAACGTCTCGCCGAATTCCTTGCGAAGCGCCATTACTGCCGACATGTCGACTTCATTGAACGTCGTCAGCAACGCTGCCGTCTGCTGCACCTGCACCAACCGTTCGGCCACTGTCCGACGCAGCCGCGTCATCGGCACGATCTCCTCCTGCCGGCCATCACCAGTCAGCGCGGGCTTCGGCGCGGTCGCTGGCGCTGGCTGAGCTTTGCTCTCGGCGACGTGACGCTGCACGTCTTCCTTGAGCAGTCGTCCGCCGGGGCCCGTCGGCTTCATCTCCTCCGGGCGCAACTTATTCTGCTCCAGTGCGCGCGCTGCTGCGGGCATGATTCGCGGAGGAACAGGTTGCGTCGGTTCGGGACCCGCTCCTGGCTTGGCCTCGGTCGCCGCCGTTTTTTCTGCCTGACCATTGTGCTCAAGATATGCAATGACTTCGCCCACTTTTGCCGTGTCGCCCTTCTTCTTGAGGACTTCAGTCACCGTGCCTGCGATCGGCGCGGGCAGTTCGACGGTTGCCTTTTCGCTCTCCAGCGTTACGACTGGTTCGTCCTTCTGCACGGTTTCGCCTTTCCGCTTCAACCAGTCGCCGATTTCAACTTCGGTGATCGATTCGCCGACTTCGGGCACTTTCAGTTCGATTGCCATAAAGATTTATTTGAACGCCGCTTCGATGATCTCGCTCTGCTCAGCCTTGTGGCTCGCGGCCGAGCCGGTGGCCGGACTTGCCGAAGCCGCGCGATAAATTCCCGAGAACGGTCGTTGCAACTTCCCTGCAAACCGGGCTTGCATGTAATACCATGCGCCCATGTTCTCCGGTTCTTCCTGCACCCATATCGTTGGAACGTCCTGCGCATAGGGCGACAACACCGCCTGGACATGCTCCAGACGTAGCGGATAAAACTGTTCAACACGAACAATCGCAACATCGTTTCTTTGGTTGTCTTCGCGAAACTTATCGAGTTCGTAATAGATTTTTCCCGTGCACAGCAGAATTCGCTTTGGATTCTGAACACTCCGGTCGGGCAAAATCCGTTGAAATGACCCGCGCGCGCATTCGGCCAAACTCGAAACAACTTTCGGGTGCCGCAACAGACTCTTTGGCGTCATTACTACCAGCGGTTTGCGCCACGGGCGGACGACTTGCCGCCGCAAACAGTGGAAGTATTGCGCCGGGGTTGAAGGACAAGCGATTTGCATATTGTCCTCGGCGGCCAGTGTGAGAAACCGTTCCAGTCGCGCGCTGGAGTGCTCCGGCCCGGCGCCTTCGAATCCGTGGGGCAGCAGCATGACAATTCCATTCAGACGCTTCCACTTGTCTTCGGCGCTGGAAATGAATTGGTCCACGATGACTTGCGCCGCGTTCCAGAAATCACCAAATTGCGCTTCCCACGCGACGAGCGCATCCGGGTAATCGAGGCTGTAACCGTACTCAAAACCAAGCACGCCGGATTCGGAGAGCGGACTGTTCTTAATTTCAACGGGCCCCTGCGTTGGGTGCAGGTGCTCCAGGGGCGTGTAAGCGTGGCCGTCTTTTACATCGTAAAGCACCGCGTGGCGCTGGCTGAACGTGCCACGCGCAGTATCCTGACCGGTCAAGCGAATGCGCACTCCCTCGGAAGCAAGGCTCGCGAATGCTAACGCTTCCCCCGCCGACCAATCCAGCGGTTGCTCGCCACGCGCCATCTGCCGTCGGATCTCCAGCCATTTTTTGATTTTTGGATGTGGATGAAAATCCTGTGGCGCGACACTCAATGCCTCCAGCCACCTGGAGAGTTTAGTCTGTTCGACACCGGTTTCTGGTTCGTCGGCCGGTTCTGGTCCGCCGACATAAGGCGCCCAAATTCCGTGCGGCTTCTCGTCCGTCAAACCCGCCTTTTCGCGCGAGCGCGAGAGTTCCTTTTCGAGCAACTCCTGGCGGCGCGTCGCAATATCGTCTGCTTCCTGCTGCGTGATCCCATTGAGCTTGAGCAGATGCTCGACATAAGCTTCGCGCACTGGTTTACGTTTGCGGATAGCATCATACAACAGGGGTTGCGTGAACGCCGGTTCATCGCTTTCATTGTGGCCGAGTCGACGATACGCGTACATGTCGACCACAACGTCGCGACGAAACGACTGCCGGAAATCCATCGCCAGTTTCACCACTTGAGCCACGGCTTCGGGATCTTCGCCGTTCACGTGGAAAATCGGGATTTGTAGCATCTTCGCCACGTCGGTCGCGTAAGCCGTTGACCGGCCTTCTTCCGGGCCGGTCGTGAATCCAATCTGATTGTTCGCGATCACATGCAGCGTGCCTCCAACCGTGTAGGAGGGTAATTCGCTGAGATTGAGTATTTCCTGGATCAGCCCCTGGGCAGCAAACGCGGCATCTCCGTGAATCAGCAATGCCAGTCCAAGCCTCCGATCGCGATCACCGAAACGATCCTGCTTCGCACGCACCCGGCCAAGGACCACGGGATCGACAAATTCGAGATGGCTTGGATTAAAGCAAAGCGACAAATGAATTTTCTGGCCGGTGGCAGTGACCCATTCGGTGCTGTGTCCAAGGTGATATTTCACGTCGCCGCCGCCGACGAACAGTTTTGCATCGGCGTCTGCAAATTCCCGGAAAATTCGACGCGGGCTTTTGCCCATAATGTTGGCGAGCACGTTGAGCCGGCCACGGTGCGCCATGCCGAGGACGATTTCGCGAATGCCTTGCTCGCCTGCGCGTTCAATCGCGAGATCGAGCAGCGGGATCAGACTTTCCGAACCTTCCAGGGAAAAGCTCTTCGCACCCACAAACTTTTTCCGGATGAACTCTTCGAACGTCACCGCGTCGGTGAGCCGCGTCAGGATGCGCAGTTGCTCCTCGCGGCTGAGCGGCAGCCGGTTTTGGGTCCACTCCATCCGCTCCTGCAACCACTGGCGCACCGATGGCGCGTCAATGTGCATGTATTCGACGCCAATGGAGCGGCAATACGTGTTCCAGAGCCGGTCCAGAATTTCGGCCAGTGTCAGTCGTCCTTGCGGCACGAGCGTCTCGCACGAAAACGATTGCTCCATGTCGGCCGGCGTGAGGCCGTAGAACTTCGGGTCGAGCTCAGGCGGGTAACTTCGCGGAAATCCAAGCGGATTGATCCGCGCAATCATGTGGCCGCGAAAGCGATAGGCGCGGATCAACTGATCGACCCGCTCTTGCTTGACGCCGGAGGGGCGAGCTCCGTCGAGCTGCCGTTCGATCGCGCGCCCACTCGGTGGATTAAACAAGCTAAACGGTCTGAACGACGGCCCAAGCTGCGCTTCCACTGCGCCGTCGCCATTGGCGAGGTGATCGAAGTACTCGCGCCATTCTGGCGCGACGGAGTCGCGGTCACGCAGGTAATCGGCGTAGAGCCCTTCCACGAAGGAAAGATTTAACGCTCCTGGCAGATTTTCTTCCCGAATCTCCTGCATATCCAGCCACGTCCACAGTATCGCCGCTTGTCTAAAAGTTCAAAGACGTTCGCGTTGCCAGCCGAAACGGGTCCGAATAGAATACCCACGTGGAACAACGGCCATCACCCCTCACCAGGTTTACGCGAGCAGGGCGCCTGTTGCTCTTGATTCATCTGCTTCTGGGCTTGGGCGGTTCGGCTTTATACATCTCCGATTTCATCCCACCTTTTCCTGCGGGCCGATACCCTGTTCTGATGTTCGTGATTCCAGTAGGGCTGATCTCTTTCTTTCTGTTTTTAGTGCCGGCTTGGACATTAGAACGCCTGGGTGTCCGCGTTTACAAGAGATGACCAGAGAATTTGGCGTCGGCCAGCGGGCCTCAGCAGCCCTGATCGCGATCGCAGCATTTTGGACTTCTGCGACTGAATCGGCATCTCTTCCGTTAACCGACGTGTTTGTCGCTGGTGAGGATGGTTATCCCGCGTATCGGATTCCGGCGCTTATTGCGACCAAAAGGGGCGCGTTGCTCGCGTTCGCCGAGGGTCGGGCCAGCCTGCGCGATCATGCTGAGAATGACATCGTACTGAAGCGCAGCCCAGATAATGGCCGGACGTGGCGGCCGCTTCAGGTTATTGATGAGGACGGCTCCAATGCGCTCAATAATCCGACGGCAGTTGTCGTGAGGGAAACCGGTCGCGTGCTGCTCATGTACCAGCGTTATGCAAACGGTTTTGACGAACACAATGCGGAGCCCGGACATGACAGCCCCCGCATTTGTCGCACTTTCGTCAAGCATAGCGATGATGAGGGCGGCACGTGGTCGGAGCGCATCGATGTCACTTTGCAGGTCAAACGTCCGACTGAAGTGACGAGCACGGCAAGTGGTCCGGGCATCGGCATCCAATTGGCTTTTGGCCAACACGCCGGTCGAATTCTCATGCCTTTCAATCAGGGGCCGTACGGCAAGTGGCAGGTATACGCGGTTTTCAGCGACGACGGCGGCAAGTCCTGGCGCTATGGCGACACCGCGGCGGAGGGAACCAAAGGTCATGCCAACGAAGTCCAATTCGTGGAGTTGAACGACGGCTCGGTGATGCTCAACGCGCGCAACCAGGGCGGCGACAAACTTCGCAAAATTGCGATCAGCCGCGACGGAGGCGAGACATGGTCTTCGACCCAAACGGATGCCACGCTCATTGAGCCGGTCTGCCAGGCCGGGTTATTGCGCTATCGCGGCAATGGCGACCCAACGAAAGACGTTCTCATCTTCAGCAATCCGGCATCTCAGAACGCCCGGACGAATGGCACGATTCGCTTGAGTCACGACGAGGGCAAAACCTGGCCCGTGTCACGCGCTCTTTATCCCGGCAGTTTTGGTTATAGTTGCCTGGCTGGGCTGCCAGATGGTTCGGTCGGCTGCCTGTTTGAGCGCGATGATTCGAGACGGATTTCGTTCGCCCGGTTTAGCGCGGACTGGGTAAAGGGCTCACAATGAACAAACTTAGTCGATTGGCTAGAACGAGGGGTCTGTGTTTGGGATGAAATGGCCGTAATGAGTGGAGAAAACGGACCAACTCCTTCCTTGCCTGCCGGATTACAAATTGGCCACAGGATTGTCCTCACGATTGAGGATATCGCCTTCGGAGGAGAGGGGGTCGCGCGCACGAACGATTTCGTGGTTTTTGTGCCGTTCGTCATCGCGGGGGAAGAGGTGGAGGTGGAGATCACGGACATAAGGAAGCGGTTTGCGCGGGGGAAGTTGGTTCGAGTGATTAAAGGGTCGGCTGAACGGGTTGAGCCGTTGTGTCCGTATTTCGGAGAGTGTGGAGGGTGTCAGTATCAGCACATCAGTTATCCGAAGCAGTTGCAGATCAAGCATAAGCAGATTGTGGATTTGTTTGAGAGAATCGGGAAGGAGTTCGGAGGCAGGCGAGAATCCGGAGTGACTGAATTGGTCGCGCCGGTGGTACCGTGTCCGCAGCCGTACGGATATCGGAACCGGGTTATGATCCGCAGCCAGTGGGACAAGTTTAAGCAAGGGCTAAATATCGGGTTCATCCGGACGGACAATCGGCTGGTGGTGGATATCGAGGAATGCAAGATCGCCGAGCCGGCGATTAACGAAGAGATTCGGCGGGTCCGTCAGGACTCGGCGAAGGTCTTTCCAAAGGGTGGAATCAAAACAGTCCTGCGTATTCCAGCGGAGGGGTGGGTAGTGCCGCGGGATTCGTTTTTTCAAAACAATTTCTTTCTTCTCCCGAAGTTGGTCGAGACGGTCCGGGACCGGGTATTGCGAAGCCAGGTGCGATTTTTGATCGATGCCTATTGCGGGGTTGGATTTTTTAGCCTGGAACTGGCGGACATGGTGGAATGGTTCGTGGGTCTGGAGTTGGACGCCCAGGCGATCAAGGCCGCGCGACAGAATGCGGCGAACAGGAAGCGGGCGAATGGGGAGTTTGTCGTCGGAACCGTGGAGGAGTATCTGCCCAACATTTTGGCTCGCTTTTCCGCAAATGAAACGACTATTCTTTTGGATCCCCCGCGGACTGGTTGCCCGGCGGGAATTTTGGAACTATTGCGTCAAATACGACCGAAACAGGTGATTTACGTCTCGTGCCACCCCGCAACGCTGGCGCGAGACTTGAACGTTTTGTGCGCCGGCGGTGTCTTTGAACTAGCGCGGGTCGTCCCGCTCGATATGTTCCCTCAAACTCAACACGTAGAATGTGTCGCTGATGCCCGCGCGGCGGATAGCAGCATGTCCTCCTTAAGTTAAGCCTTTTTTACAGCAGTACATGGAAACAAGTCTCGATTCGGCCCGTCTTACCCAAGCTCCTTCCGGTCAGGTCATCCCGTCAAAAGGCAGGAGTCCATTTGGCTTCGTGCAGCGTGGTCTTCCCTGGGTGCTGGCGGCAGGTTTTCTGGCGCTCTACGCCATAACGCTGACCCGCTGGGTGAGCTATCAGGGGCTCGAAACACTGGCTCGGGCGGCCGGCTGGAACTGGAATCTCACATATCTCCAGCCTCTGCACTTCCTGGTCATGTATCCGGTACGCTGGCTGCCCGGAGGCTCGCAAGTGATCGCGTTGAACCTCTTTTCGGCGGTCTGTTCGGTGCTGACGCTGGCGCTGCTGGCGCGATCGGTGGCGATCCTCCCATTCGACCGCACACGCGACCAGCGCCAACTGGAGCGCAACGAGTTCTCGTTCCTGACTATTCCGGTGGCCTGGCTGCCTCCAGTCTTCGCGGTGCTGGTGTGCGGACTCCAACTCACCTTTTGGGAACATTCCATCGTCTCGACGACCGAAGCCCTCGATCTGCTGCTTTTCGCATATTGCGTGCGCTGTTTGCTGGAATACCGGCTGGACCAGCGCAATTCCTGGCTCTACCGAATGGCCCTGGTGCTGGGTATAGCAATCACGAGCAATTACGCGATGATCGGTTTTGCGCCGGCATTTCTAATTGCGGTCATTTGGATCAAGAAACGCGCGTTTTTCAATTCACGCTTTCTGCTCACCCTGGGGGGCTTTGGCACCGCAGGCTTGCTCCTGTATTTATTGCTGCCTGCCATTAATGCTTCCTCTCCCCTTAGCGATCAGAATTTCTGGCAGCTGCTCAAAGTCAACCTCTGGTATCAAAAATCCCAATTGCTCGGCTTCCCGCGCTACATCGTTTTGCTCGTCGCACTGGCGTCTGTTTTGCCCGTGGCCTACATCGGCATCAAATGGCCAAACCAACTGGGAGACATCAGTGTCGTCGGCAATGCCCTCACTGACCTCATGCTGCACGTAAAACCCGCCGCGTTCCTCGCATTGTGCCTCTATGTGGTCTTCGACCCTCCGTTTAGCGCTCGCAAACTGGCTTTTGGCCAACCCATGCTCCCATTCTATTATCTGGGCGCGCTTAGCGTTGGGTATTTTGCCGGCTACTTCCTGCTCGTATTTGGTCACAGCGATTTCAAGCCATGGCAACGCTATCGCAAAGCCCGCACCATCTTGAACAAAGCCATCGTCGCCGTCGTGTGGGTGGCGGCCATCGCTGTTCCCGTTGGTCTGGCGATCAAAAACCTACCGGAAATTCGCGAGAATACCGGTCCGTACCTGTCGCGCATGGCCGAGGCCACCGTTAGTTCTCTGCCAACGACAGGCGGTGTCCTGCTCAGCGACGAACCCCATCGTCTTTACTCTGTCTGCGAAGCCCTCCGGCGCAAGGGAATCGTCGACCGCTTCGTCTGCCTTGATACAACCTCTCTGACGGACCCGGCATACCATCACTACCTCCGGAAAAAGCACGGTAAGGACATGTCCTGGGTTGGCAACCTGGCCCAACGCCCTCTCAAACAGCCGATTGATACCCCCTCACTGGTTGCCTTGCTCCTGAATGCCGCCCAACAACACCGCATCTTCTACCTCCAGCCCAGTTTTGGCTATTACTTCGAATCCTTCTATTCAGAGCCACACGGCCTTGCCTACGAACTCAAGCGCTACCCGGCCAACTCCGTTACCGCGCCCGTTATTTCCCCGCAACTATTGAAGGAAAACGACCAGTTCTGGAAGCAACTCCTCCCTAAGGAATTAGCGGCCTTGCGCCAGCCTTCCACCATCGACGGCCCGAAAAAAGACAGAAAACCGTCTCCCGAACGCAACTGGTCCACCTTCAACGTGGCGATCACCTACTCCCGCGCCCTGACCTGGCTTGGCGTCGAAGCCCAAAAGGCCGGCGAAATGGAACTCGCCCGCGCCTCCTTCAATACCGCCCTGGAACTGGTCCCCGATAACCCATCAGCCTTCGTCAGCCTCGACTACAACTCAGTCCTCCGCCAAGGCAAAACCGAGAGCAATAACCCCTCCGAAGGCGCCATCAAAAGACTCTCCCGCTACAATTGGAACTGGGAACAAATCACCGCCCGCAACGGCCCCGTCGATGATCCGAACGCCTGTTTCCTCGTCGCCCAGGCCTTCGCGCGCGGCCACAATTTCCGTCAATCAGCCCAACAACTCTACCGCGCCGTCAATCTCAACGCAGGTCTTGTTGCTACTGCAGAAGCACCCCGACCGGAGGGTCCCGGTGCCCGTCCGGCAGGACTCCAGGCCAGAATTAGTCTCGCCAGCGTCCTCGTCCAGGCCTTCTTCCCCGACAGGGCACTCGAACTCATCAACCAGATTCGTAACGAGCCCAAACAAACCCCGATTACCACCGAACACCAAATGGCCCTTATCCAAACCGAGGCCTGGGCTTACATCTACAAAAACGACCTCCCCACCGCCGAAAAAATCCTGGCCGCCGCACAAACCAAATATCCGGCCGACGACACGCCCTTCTCCACACTCGTCGAAATTTACTTTCGCATCGGCCAGACCGACAAAGCCCTTGCTGCCCTCGAACAGGAATTGACCCGCAACCCCAACAACGTCGGGGCCCTCATCAACTCTGCCGTCATCAAGATCCAAAACAAACAATACCGGGAGGCCCTCCCAATCCTTGACCGCGCCGTCCAGGCTGACCCGGCAAACAACTACGCACTCCTCAACCGCGCCATCGCCAACCTCAACCTCGACCGTCTCGACGATGCCCGCCGCGACTACGAACTCATCACTACTAAACAATCTCGCATCCCCTATACCGTCCATTACGGCCTCGGGGAAATTGCCTGGCGCCAAAAACGCCCGAAAACCGCCCTCAAACACTACACGGAATACCTCAAAGCCGCCCCCCCGGCCAACGCCGAATACAACGAAATCCAGCAACGGATCAAACAACTCAAATCCTCAACATAATACCTCCACATTGCCCGCTGGCGTTTTCCCAATTTACCGCTTGCCCCACCTTAACCTTCTGCTATTCTTCATAGCCTTTTCGCCGGGTGAGTCCGGGGAGAGGTTGAACGGCCTCAGTGACCTTCGTGTGAAGGTCGATGGCCATAACAACACTTAAATCAATCCCGTCTTTCCGCGGGATGGTTTGTCGGCCAATCGCCGCGAACCCCTAACAAAAGGAAATCTGTGCTCAGTATTGGCGTAAAAGAACTTCTCGAAGCAGGTGTCCACTTCGGCCACCAAACCAAGCGCTGGAACCCCAAGATGAAACAATTCATCTTCGACGCGCGCAACGGCATTCACATCATCGACCTGAGCAAAAGCCTCAACCAACTTGAGGTCGCTTGCAATTTTTTGGGTGACATTTGCCGCAAAGGAGGCCAGGTCCTCTTCGTCGGCACTAAAAAACAGGCCCAGGAAGCCGTCCGTGAAGCGGCCAAAGCCTGCGGACAACACTATGTCACTGAACGCTGGCTCGGCGGCACGCTCACCAATTTCCAGACCATCAAACGCTCCATTGCTCGCCTCAAAGAAATCGAGAAGATGGAAGCCGACGGCTCCATCAATCAATTCGTCAAACAGGAACAATCCGTCATCCGTCGCGAAGCCGCCCGCCTCATGAAACACTTCGAGGGCATCCGCTCCATGGACAAATTTCCGGGAGCAATGTTCGTCATCGATGTGAGACGCGAACACAACGCTGTTGCCGAAGCGCGCCGCCTCAAAATTCCCATCGTCGCCATCGTCGACACAAACTGCGACCCTGATCTTGTCACACACCCGATCGCCGGGAATGACGACGCGATCCGCTCCGTGCGCCTCATCCTGACGACCATCGTCCAGACCATCACGCAAGCCCGCGGCGAATACGAAGCCAAGTACGGCCGGCGCAAAGCTGAGGCGGAGCAACCGCAACAACCCGCCGAGGTCGCATCTGCGACACCTGTGGCAGAAGCGGCAGCGACGCCGGCTTGAAGTGTCAAAAGGCCCTTCATTGGCGATTACCGATTACTGACAACTGATTACCGATTACTGACTTATATGGCTGAAATAACACCAGCAGCAGTGGCTAAACTGCGGGAAATGACCGGCGCAGGTCTGATGGAATGCAAAAAGGCGCTCGTCGAGGCGAACGGCGACATCAGTCTGGCGGTTGACATTCTCCGCAAAAAGGGAATCGCGACCGCGGGTACCAAGGGCGCCCGTGAGGCGAAAGATGGTCTGATCGTTTATCATACTCTTCCGGGCTCGCGTCTGGGCGTCATTGTCGAGGTTAATTGTGAAACCGACTTTGTCGCGCGGAATGAAACCTTTCGTGCCTTTTGCGAAGACGTTGCGCGAAAACTTGCCGCTGACCCTAAGGCCGACCTTGAAAATGACCGCGTCTCCCAGGTGGCAAAGATCAAAGAGAATATCAAAATCTCTCGATCACAGCGTCTGGAAGTCAGTGGTAATGGAATGATCGCAGGGTACATTCACACTGGGGGCAAGCTTGGCGTGCTGGTCGAAGTCGGCGCTGGCAAAGAATCGACGGTGGCAAACGATGAATTCAAGCAACTCGTGCGCGATATCACGCTACAGATTGCGGCCGCCCATCCCCACGTTGTAACGCGGGATCAGATTGATCCTGCAGTGATCGCGAAGGAGCGCGAAATTGCCGCCGAGCAAGTGAAGAATAAACCGCCGCAGGCAATCGCGAAAATCGTCGAAGGCAAACTGGAGAAATTTTACCAGACCTATTGTCTCATGGATCAGGCCTTCGTCAAACGCGACCAGGACAACGCAGAAGTTTCCGTGAAGGACCACATCGCGCGCACCGGCAAAAAACTGGGCGACGAAGTCAGCATCCGCCGCTTCGTGCGCTTCCAGGTCGGAGAAACCTAAGCCGGGAATTTGACTTCAGAGGGGCCGCACGGTTCTTTGCGCTGCATGGTGCCCCTCAAGCGATCAGGCGTCACTGAATGGTTCGCGGGGACTTACCCGCGGCCAACTCCCGCTCAGGCCAAGGCATGGCCGCACATTGAGGCTGGACGTAACGTCCTCATTGTCTCTCCGACAGGCACCGGCAAAACATTTGCCGCATTTCTTTCCGTACTGAATGAACTGGCGCTTTTGCACCAACAAGCGGCCCTACGCCCCACGATCTACGCCGTGTATGTCTCGCCGCTGCGCGCGCTCAGCTACGACCTGGAAAAAAATCTCAACGAGCCATTGCGGCAAATCTTCGGGGAGAAGCCGCCGATTCGCGTTGGCCTGAGGAGCGGCGACACGACCGCCGCCGAACGCCAGCGCCAGCACACACATCCACCGCACATCCTGCTCACGACACCAGAGAGCCTTGCCTTGCTCCTGAGTCAACAGAAATGGCTGCCGCTGCTGAGCACCGTGCGCTGGATGATCGTGGATGAAATTCATGCCCTCGCTGAGAACAAGCGCGGCGCTCACCTGAGCCTGAGTATGGAGCGGTTCGACCGGTTGATCGCTGACGCCGGTGGGCAAATGCAGCGTATTGGTCTTTCGGCGACCGTGGCGCCTTTGAGCGAAGTGGCACAATTTCTCGTTGGCACACACCGCGACTGCGAGATCATCGATGTAAGCACCGCCAAGAAAGTCGATTTGCGCGTTTACTCGCCCCTAAGCAAAGACCCGTATCCTCCCTCCGGCTACACCGGTCAGCGACTCATTCGTGAACTGGCACGCCTTATCACGGATAACCGCACGACGCTCGTCTTCACCAATACACGTTCCGGCGCCGAAGCCGCGACATTCTGGTTGCACCAGGCATTGCCCGAGATCGCCAACCAAATTGAATGCCACCACGCGTCTCTGGACCGCGATGTGCGCCAGGAAGTTGAAGATCGTCTCAAGCGCGGCGAACTGCGCGCCGTCGTCTGTTCTACAAGCCTTGAGCTGGGCATCGATATCGGGTCGGTGGATCTCGTCGTGATGCTTTCGACTCCGAAAGGCGTGAGTCGGGCTTTGCAGCGCACAGGCCGCGCCGGGCACAACATTTCAGTCACGAGTCGTGGATTGCTCATGGCCACGAACATGAACGACCTGGTCGAATGTTGCGCGACCGCATTACTCGCTCGGACGCGGCAGCTTGACCCCGTACGCTTGCCCAAAGCTCCCCTGGACGTGCTCGCCCAGCAACTCGTGAGCATGGGATGCATCCACGCGTGGATGAGAGTGGACGCACTGGAGCTCGTGCGTGGTGCTTATCCGTATCGCGATCTTCCTCAGGGCGATTTCAATGACGTACTCGACTATCTGGCCGGCGGCGGAAAAGCCTTGCGTCAGCAGTACACGGAAGTCTTCGGGAAAATTCATCTGAGCGACGATGCTTTCGAAACTCGCGGGGAACGAGTGCGGCGAGATCTGTTGCAGAACATTGGAGTGATTCCCAATGAAGGAGTTGTGCGCGTGAAGCTGAAAAGTCGCACGCTGGGTATGATCGAGGAAACCTTCGTTCGCAACCTGCAGGCGGGCGACATTTTCATTATTGCGGGGCGGCCCGTGCGGCTTGATCGCATCGGGATGATGGAATGCTTCGTGAGTCGCGCGGACAGTGCGGTTCCGACGGTGCCGCGCTGGAATGCCAATAAGATGCCGCTGACGAATAAGGTGGCGGAGGAGATCATTTCGTTTCGCGGCGAGTTGCGGAGGCGGATGGAAGCCGCCGAACAGGAGTCGGAACCAGCGAGCGACTTGCAAGAGTGGATTGCTCGACGTTTGGAATGCGGTGAAGCCAATGCCGAAATCATCCTGAAAATGTATGCCGCGCAGCATCAGTTGTCGGAAATCCCAACAGCCGATTTCCTCCTTGTAGAGAACCTTTTTTCGCAGCCGATTGAGGTTGAGGGGGCGCTTTCCGCGACCGACAACAAGCGAGCGCAACAAGCCCGTAACCGCTGGCTGGCGAGAGGCGCCCGCCATTATTTTTTTCACTGCCTTATTGGTCGCGCGGCGAATGACGCCCTCGCTCGCGTGCTCGCGTTGCGCTTGAGTCGTCTGCGCGGCGGCAATGCCGTGGCGACCCCAGATGATTACGGCTTCGTTCTAACTGTGACCCCGGCTCAGGTCTTTACCATCGATGAACTGCCTCGGTTGCTTTCGCCTGAGAGGTTCAGCGAGGACCTCCAGGAATCGCTCTCCCGCTCAGACCTGTTGAAATATCATTTCCGCAACGCAGCTCAGACAGGCATGATGGTTTATCGCAATTATTTTGGTGAACAGAAGTCGGTCCGGAAGTTGCAATGGTCCAGCGAAGTGATTTTCAACGTTCTCCAGCAATACGAGCCCGACCATGTCCTCTTGCGCGAGGCGCGACGGGATGCAGTCCACACCTACATCGACATTGAAGGCGCGGCTGCGTTCGTCAAATCTGCCGTCAACAAGCCGATTCGTCTCCATACCGTGGATCGGGTGCCACCACTTTCCTTCGCAATGTATGCAACCAAGATCAAGGAAGCACTGTTGGTCGAAGATCCGCGCGAAACGATGGAACGATTGTTTCACATCTGGTGGTCGCGGATTGAAAATGTTCCGGCGTAGGATAGGATGGCGCACTCACGATGGACCATTCGCGATATGAAGTTGCACCTGGGATTTGGCTGGACGCCCGCCGGGCTTTGTGGCTGGCGGAGCCGCGGGTGTTAGCTGTCGCGGACCTGCATATCGGGTACCCGTGGGCACATCGTCATACGGGCCAGTTAATGCCGATCACTGCTCCGGATGACACGACCGAACGGCTCACGCAATTGCACGAGGAATATGAACCGGAGCAGGTCGTCCTGGTTGGCGATATCGTTCATCGCGCTGTGCCAATTCGACCTGTCATTGACGAGTTCAAGCGCCTGTTGAGGTCGCTTCCGACAGAAATCACCGTAGACCTGGTGATGGGCAATCATGATCGCGGCCTGCAGGAGTTGGTCGGAGATAGCGCGGGTGTGAAGAGCCATGCAACTATTGGAAACTGCGTTTTTCTTCACGGCGACGCAGGCTCTGGCGACGCCGTCGCCGAGGCAATTCGTGAGGCGGAACATCGCGATCAATGGATTATCATGGGTCACGAACACCCAGCCGTTACACTCACCGATAGTGCTGCCACCTGGGAGAAATACCCTTGTTTTTTGATTTGTGACCGGCTGATCGTTTTGCCGGCGTTCTCGCGCTGGGCTGCCGGAAACAGTCGCGACGAATATTTGTCTCCATTGTTAAAATGCCACTCGGTTCAAATGCGAGTTGCCATTCTCGGCAATCGCCTGGTGCCGGTTCGCGAGGAATAGAGAGGTTCTCCTCCTCGGAATCGGATTGACGCCCGTTCGCAATTTTGGCAGCGTCACAAAACCACGAGCACCGTCGTTGTGACCTCCATGGGCCAAACTATGCGCTGTCGTATTCGTGCCGCAACAGGATGCATCCTCAAAGCACCGGCTTCGGCACTATTATGCGTTTTTCTCATCGCGCCGGTGATCGATTTGCAAGCCGCAGAGGCAGCGCCACCTCCTCGCGTATTTCAAACACCGCTGGTGGCGATCCGCCCGCCTCCAGACGCCGAGACGACAGCGCTGCGCAGTGCAATCGACCAATATGCGCGCCGCACGGTGCGGGACGACTTCTCTGCCCTGGAGAATTTTTTGGAGGCGTATCCAGATGGTTCCTGGAGCACGTCGGTCCATGCCGGCTTAGGCGAGGAATCTTTCACAGTCGGCCGCTATTCCCGCGCGCTCGAGCATTGGCGGCGAGCCTGGACGCTGAGCCATGCTGCTTCCGGTCGCGAGGCGGTTGCTCTCGCCGACAAATCTCTCACCGAGTTGGCGTTGATGTTATTGCAGTTTTGATCGGGCCGTCCTCAAAGCCGACAGACTCAATGGTTCCGCCGACGCTCCATGCGATGCGCCCATCGGGCCGGTATTTTCGAAGGCCGGTGATCGGTCCGGGCAAACCCCATGTGACGTAGACGTTGGATTCAGCGTCAACAATCACGCGATGCGTATATTGCAGTCCCGAGGCAAAAGTGCTGACGATCCCGGCGGGATTAATGACACGAAGCAACCCGTTGGCCCAGTCGACGACGAACATATCGCCGTTCGGCGCGAAAGCCATGTGGCCAGGCGTTTCGAATGTCGCTTCGAGGCGCGGGCCATCGGTGTTGCCCCGAACACCGGGTTGGCCTGCGAACAACGTGACTTCGGCATCCGGAGTGATCTTGCGAATACAGATGTTGTCCCAGTCAGCCACATAAAGGTTATCAGCAGCGTCGAAACAAAGGGCCTGCACGGTAAAGAATTGAGCGTTAGTCCCGATACCATTGCGGTAGCCGGCGTCCCAACCGGCAAAGGTCGAGACGATTCCATCGGGGCTAATCTTGCGGACGCGATGATTGGCCAAATCGGCGATGAACGTATTGCCATGCGAATCAAACACGGGTGTCTCCGGGTAATTGAAATTAGCCTCGGCCAGCGGCCCGTCGTTCGAACCCGGCTCGGCGCCTCCAGCCAGAGTGGAGACGAAGCCGGGCGGGGAAATCACACGAATACGATGGGATGTTGGCGGATAAAATGACTCGCCATTCTCGGTAAACCAAAGGCGGCCAGAGTGGTCGAAGGCCATGTCACGTGGGGCAATCAGGAGCGCGTGGGTTCGAAATCCATCACGCCAACCCTGTTCGGAGCCGGCGTAAGTGCTGACGGTAACCGGGCGGCGATCGAACGAGCGCGAGTTACTCGGATCTGTGCCAGTCAGGTATTCGAGATAATTGTTCGCTCCGTCGCGGTCCGGATCGGCAGTGGCCGAAGCGTAGCCGGAAGTCCAATGCTCTCCAAAGTACTTTTGGCGCCAGGCGTCCGGAATTCCGTCGTTAAAACGACTCTGCGCAACGGCAGAATAAATGGACAGACCGACGAGAAGAGTGGTGAGGAAGATAGTTTTCATAGGGATACCCCCGAACATCTCATAATGACGTTTAATACTTCGCTTTAGCAAGTTGCCATTTCAGTAGCATAAACGCACATCGGTTCGAAAACTATCTTCCTCACCGGGGAAAAGAAGCGCGGGGAGGAGAAAGTTGAGATTAGCGTTCCCTGAAGAGGGATACTGCTGTTAGCAGGTCCGACGCTCCGGACAATTCGACCTCAAACCCGGTTACGGACTGTGGTCCTGCCCCGCGAATTATCTTTGTAACAAAAGTGTCACAAAACATCAAGACAAATTTCCGGAAAAAGCAGGATTCTTTTCTCAGAATCGACTCTCGACGCGCCCTCAAACCGACAGTTACAACAATGCCGCATGGCCGCCGTCAAACAGCCGCTGGTCGGGATCATCATGGGAAGCAAATCCGATTGGGAGACGCTTCAGCATGCGGCGGAGCAACTGGATCAATTTGGTGTGCCCTACGAAGCGGAGGTTGTCTCCGCGCATCGAACCCCGGATTTGTTGTTCGAATATGCGGAGGCCGCAGCGAAACGTGGAATTGAGGTGATCATTGCCGGGGCGGGTGGTGCTGCGCATTTACCGGGCATGACTGCCGCAAAGACCGTATTGCCCGTGCTCGGGGTGCCGGTCGAGTCGAAGGTGCTCAAGGGACTGGACTCGTTGCTCTCAATTGCACAAATGCCCGGCGGTGTGCCGGTCGGAACGCTGGCGATTGGAAAGGCGGGCGCAATCAATGCAGCGCTGCTGGCAACGGCAATTCTCGGCAATAAGTACCCGAAATTCCGGAAACAATACGAAAACTTCCGGAAAGCGCAGACCGTCCGGGTGCTGTCGGACAGAAAGCTGGCGAGAAGCGGCAAATGAAGTCCGGCGGTCCGATTCTTCCCGGTGCAACGATTGGAGTGTTGGGCAGCGGCCAGTTGGGCCGGATGTTTGCGATTGCCGCGCGGGAACTGGGCTACCGCATTCATGTCTACTCGCCAGAGGACGATTCTCCTGCGGGCCAAATTGGGGACAAGGAATTTTCGTACGCCTATGAAGACCTTGACCGCATCCGCGAGTTTGCGCGTGAGGTCGCGGTGGTGACGTTTGAGTTCGAGAATGTGCCGGCTGCTTCAACCTCGGCGGCGGCGGAGTTTGGTCCGGTGCGTCCCGACGGCCAGGTTCTCCATACGACCCAAAACCGGTTACGTGAAAAGACGTTCCTCGCGAAAAACGGTTTTCCAGTGACACCGTTTCGGGCGGTGAATTCGCTCGCGCAACTCGAGACTGCCGCGAAGGAACTCGGACTGCCGGCTGTGTTGAAGACGGCGGCTTTCGGTTACGACGGGAAAGGACAAACCAAAGTGACGTATGCCGCGCAACTGCGCGATGCCTTTGCGGCGCTGCGCGGGACCGAAGGGATTTACGAAGCGTTTGTTGATTTTGAGAAGGAGCTTTCGGTCGTGGCAGCACGCACGTTGAATGGAGAATTCTCGGCATTTCCGGTTTTCGAGAACACGCATGCCAATCACATCCTCGACGTGACTTTCGCGCCCGCCAACATTGAAGAGCGCGTCGCAACAGAGGCTGTTGCACTCGCAGCGGGAATTCTGGAGAAGCTGAACGTGGTGGGTCTGATCACGGTGGAAATGTTCCTGACGCGCGATGGCCGCCTGCTGGTGAACGAACTCGCGCCGCGCACACACAATTCCGGCCATTTGACCATCGATGCGTGCGTCACCAGCCAATTCGAGCAACAGGTGCGTGCGGTCTGCGGATTACCACTCGGCTCAACTGAATTGCGCCAACCGGCGGCAATGGCCAATTTGCTCGGCCATTTGTGGGCCGATGGCGAACCAAAATGGGTCGAGGCCCTGAAAGATCCTTCAATTAAGTTGCATTTGTACGGGAAACGCGAAGCTCGGCTAGGGCGAAAGATGGGACACCTGACGGCGATGGCGCCAAGCGTTGAAGAAGCTGTCCGGCGAGTCACAACGGCCCGCGAACGGTTGGCGTAGCGCAGGACTCCGTCCTGCCGTATCGCCGAACTCCGTTCGGCTGACCACCCGCATTTCCAAGCTCACACAGTTTCTAGTTGAGCTTAGCTAGTTCCGTTTGAACAAGTTCAACCAGGGGTTTGATCGTCTCACGATCGAAGGCAAATCGGCAGCCGGCGGCCTGAAATAATTCAGGCAAGGGGCGCGAACCACCGAGCGCAAGTGCACGATGGTAATCGTTGATCGCTTTACTCTTGTCCTTGTGCGAGTTCCACCAGACCTGCAGTGCCCCAAGTTGTGCGATCCCATATTCAACGTAATAGAACGGACTTGTGAAAATATGCGGCTGGCGATGCCATAAGTTGGCGCGTGCGTCGTCATAGCCGCTCCAGTCCACATCACCACCAAAACGCTTCATCAAATCCACCCAGGCGGCGTTGCGCTCGGCGCGCGTGTGCCCGGGATGGGAATAAATCCAATGCTGAAAGGCGTCGACAGTCGCGATCCACGGGAACAATCCGATGATGTTCTCGAGGTGTGTGCGGCGCGCGCGGTTGGCATCCCCTGCTGAATAAAATTCTTCGAGGAATTCATTTCCGAGCAGTTCCATGCTCATGGAAGCGACTTCGCAAAATTCGATGGGCGCGCTGCGATACGGATGTAAATCCTCCTGTTGAGTAGCCAACGCATGGAAGGCGTGGCCCGCCTCGTGAAGGATCGTTTCGACGTCGCGTTGCAGGCCGACTGCGTTCATGAAAATGAAAGGAAGCCGCGCCTCCTCGAGAGTGTATTGGTAACCGCCAGGCGCTTTGCCTTTGCGGTTGGCGAGGTCGAGCAACTTGCGGTCCTGCATCTCGCGAAACCCAGTCGACATTTTACCGTCAAGCCGATCGAAGATCTTCTGTGTGCCGGTGACCATGCGATCGACCTGCTCGAACGGGCGGAGTGGCGGGCGATTCAACGGATCAACGGCAATGTCCCACGGGCGCAGTGTTTCGACGCCAAGTTGCTGGCGTCGGCGGGCCTGCAACTGGCGCACCACCGGCACGATCTCCGTCTCGATCGCCGCGTGGAATCTGTAGCAATCCTCCGGCGTGTAATCGAAGCGGGCGTGCTTGCGAAACGCGAATTCCACGTAATTACTGAAGTTCGCATTGCGCGCGATCTGTTGGCGTAGTTTTTCGAGTTGGTCGAAGATGTCCTGGAATTTCTCTGCTTCTTTTAGACGGCGATTGGCGACTGATTCCCAGGCTTCCTGCCGTAAAGGGCGGTCGGGTTCTTCGAGATAACGGCCCATCTGCGGCAAGGTTTTCTCTTCGCCGCGAAACTGAACGGTGAGCGAACCGGCCAGCTTTTGATACTGCTGTTCGAGCTTCGCCTCTTCTGTTTCCAGCGGCACATTCTCGGGGCGAAAAAGATCCACCTTCAGCTTGGTATCGCGCTGAAACACTTCGTAACGTTTGTGATCGAGTTGGCCGCGCACCGCATGGCGCACGAACAATTGTTCGAGCTGGAACTGTCGCGGTTTGATCTGCGGCAAAATGTTTTCAATGAAATGCAGGTAAGCCTTTTCCGCTTCGGGATCGTCGGTATGGCACGTCATCGCGATGTAACGACGCGCTCCGGCTTCGTCCAGCACTCCGCGCAGCTCGCTCCAATCCAAAAGCCAGCCTTCCAGTTCAGCGACGGTTTTGATCGCCGGGGCCCGCGTCTCGAGCTGATCGTAGAGAGGGGCGATGTGGTCCCAGTTGTTGGCGTCAAAATGATCGGGTACAAACCCGCGCTTCGCGTAGGGCGGCAACTCACCAAAAGGCAATAAATTCATAGGGAAACAATGGCGTGAAATCGGGAAAAGGCAATCCAGTGAAAATGACAACCACGAATGAACACCAATCGACACGAATGCGGGGAAATCACGCTTACTCGCAATCCAATACCTGTGGTGTCCCCGAGGCGATCAAATTGACGATCCACCGGAAAGTCTTACTATGCGTCAAAGATGAGTATCAATGGCTGTCAGGCACACGCCATGCGTTACTACGTAAGAGCTCGTGGGGAAGACGAAATCGGCGGACCGTATTCACTCAACGAGCTGGAGTCTCAATTGCAAGCGGGCACTTTGACAGCGTCGCACCTGGCACTGCAAGACACCGGTCAGACACCTGAGCAGGCAAGGAATCATTGGCAATTCCGATGGATAGCCATTTCCGCGATTCCGGGGTTAGGGCACCATACTCCGGACGTACTCAAAGAGCCGACCCATGCCCTCACTGAGGAGGAGCAGAAAGCGGCTGCCAAGCAAAACATGCTCCTCGGGGGGCTATGGTGTTTGCTTGGGATTATCGTCACCGGCGTTACATACCTTGGCGCTTCGTCCAGTCCAAAGGGCGGAGTGGTTGTCATTGCGTGGGGCGCCATTGCATTTGGAGCTATCCAGTTTTTTCGTGGGTTCTTTGCACGGTAGTACATGAGTGCCATGCCAACCAGGTCATTGGAGCCAACGGCCGCGGTTCGAATAGTAGTCAAAATGGTCAGGCGCGTCGGCAATCGCGCTCGTAGTCGCATTGAGCACATCGCAGACCGCGCCCGGCGCGGTCTGGCGTAATCCGCGTACCGGCGCGACTGTTAGGCGGCTTCGCGTACTATCGGCATGACTAGAAATCGCCTCATTTTGGCAGCAGCGGCAGTGCTCTTTATTGCGGCTGCTATTGTTATTTTCTTTCCGAGCGGAAAGTCTGTGTTCCTTGAGACGACATTGGGGCGTTACAGAGTTCTCAGTGCGCGTGTCCTTGTCGGGACCAATCTCGTGTTCGCGCGGGACTATCCTATTGGCGCGCTTTATCGGCGAATAGGCAAAGCCACTGGTTTGCCTGTAGGAGGTGTTGCCGGCGGCCAGTCCCTCGGCAGCCAGAAGGATCGTGTCATTGCTGTCCTCTGTGATGGCGATTACCCCACCAACCGGACGACGCAGATCTTCGAGGCGATCGCTGCTGAGTCTATTGACGAATCAGGACGAACGATAACCTTCCAGAGCATGAATTTCATCGCTCGAAACGATAAACGTTTCTGGATTGTATGGGAGTATGGCGAAGTTGAGCCCGCCACCCTTCATGAACCTGTTTACACGAATGTTTACGTCACGAATTTTCATCCGAAACAGCTTCTTCTGTTTCGAAAATCGGACCGTCATGAGCTTACCCGACTTGAGCTGTCACATTGAACGGCCTGACCATGCGCTGCAGCGAACCGCAGCGAGGGTGCGCGGAAAGCTCCAAAAAACCCGTGATCCAGTGTCGACGCGCGTAGATTAGCGCGTAGCACCCGGGTCGTCCTGGCGGGGTTCAGTGCCTTTGGAACACCGGAATCGCTACGCCAAGGGCGATGAGCAAACCGACGATCACTATGGCAACAATGGCGAGGATGGTGGCAATCATTCCACAGATTTTGCCGGCATTTGTCAGTGAGCGGCCACTCGGATCCATCGTTCCTGCATCCATTGCTTTCAGGTCGCCGCTACCGATGACCCATGCAGGGATCGCGGTCAAGATACCACAACCGACTAAACCGAGAATGCCGAGAACCAGAACGAGTACGCCGCGATGTGGTGTCATATGGTTTGTAGTTTGACGCTGCTAACGTGCTTTCGAGTGTCGCAACTGACCGAGTTAGTGTGATTCAGTATAAAGTGTCAATGCAGGATAAAAGTCGTCAATCCCACCGCGCGGCGCTCCTTTCGCCTTTGCCGCAACTAACGCATCCGCCGCATCCATTTGCCCGCAGCCCTAAGTCTCTTGAGTGCAGAGTTAAGAGTGCAAAGTGCAGAATGCAGGGTGCAGAATGGAGGCGGCGAAGTTTGAATCGCTACCTGGAGTCTGACAGTCGGCGAGGGAGAATCCGTAGGAATCGTTCGCGCCGTTTGACGCGTTTGACGCATTCAACCCGTTCAATGTTTGTAGTGCCGGATTTATCCGGTTACCAGCCTTTCCGATCTCCCAGTGTCATTCTCTCGCCGTTGCCCCGTCGGAGTCCCGGCTTTAGCCGGTTCGATCGTCCCGCTCTCCGTTAGCTCTGTTACCTCATGTTCAACTGCGTCGTTACGACTTTAGCCGGTTAAGTCCAGGAAGTTCCATTCGTAAAATTCGTAAAATTCGCTCAACACAAAAACAATTCAGCGCTAAAAAAGATAAAGATTCGTTAGCGCGTGATTACTTGCGGACGTGTTAAACAAACAAAAACCGTTACCGACTACGAAAAGGGCTGCCTATGTACACCACTCCCACTCCTGCTCCAGCTCCTACTCCTTCCGAATCGCCACCACCGAATGCAAAACCAACACAAAACTAACACATTTCTGGCACCTACCCCCCGGGGGGGCTCAATCGTCGATCGTCAATCGTAAATGCTTCCGAATCCCTGACTTGTGTCCACGCCATGCGCCACAACCGAACTGCAAAAACAACACAAAACCAACACTTTTCTAGCACTTGCCCCCGGGGGGGGCGCCTTACTCCCATTCTTGCTCCTGCTCCTGCTCTTACTCTCTATCCCCCGCAGCCGCATGAAGCTGGGACTTCGACCTCGTCCGGGATTCGATGGGCGGTGAAAGTGAGAAATTGGTTTGAAATTCTTGGGGAAACGGCGCTCACTTGCGCGGTAGTACCTGAAAAGACCCATAGTCGTGCGTGATGATCGCAAGAACTGACCTGAAGTATGCACGGGTGGTGCTTGTCAGCTTCTGCTTGATGTTCGCGCTGGGCGCTTTCGCCAACGGGGGCTTTCTGCAAATCCGCAATGGATATTTTTGGGACCCGCTGAAGGCCGAGTATTTCATTCCACGTGGGATGGCGTATCAGACGTTCAATCCTCCGGTGGGGGCCGATCAATCGTTCGAGCAACTGGAATATGATCTGCGCGAATTCAAAAAGATTTACGCGAATTCAGTCCGGTGCGAAATGGTCTGGAACGAGGTCGAACGCAGCCAGGGCGTCTTTGACTGGTCGCGACCCGATTTTCTGGTCGCGAAGGCTGATGAGCTCGGATTGAAGCTCTTCATTCTCATTGGTTTTCAATATGCGCCATCGTGGTTTCCGAACGATTGGAAAGCAGTCAATGACGTCGGCAGCAACTCTGTCGTGCTGATGTATGAGCATCCGCAGGCACGCGTGGCTTATTCGAATTTCATTTACCAGGTGACGAGCCGTTATCGGAACAGTGCGGCGATTGGGGCGTGGATTCTTGGAAACGAATATGCCTATTTCGATTTGTGGGAACCCGCCCGGCACCATTTGGGGTACGACACCAATTCGCTGGCACGTTTCCGCGAGTATCTGGCGACCACCTACACCAATAATATCGCCGCGCTGAGGATCAATTGGCAGACGAATTATGCCAGTTTCAGCGTGATCGAGATGCCGCGTGCCTACCCTCCCAATCGCCACTATCCGGCCTACCACGATCTTTTGCAGTGGCGCAAAGCGAGTATCGGCGGCTATGTCGCCGTCGGGGCCGTGGCCGCGAAGGCGGGGGACCCAAATCATCTGCGGACCTATTCGATGGTCGGCGGTCTGTTTGGGGAAGCGGACATCCACTACACGTGCGAAGACGCGAAGACGATCGTGGCCAGTTGCGCCGCTGCGGGCGCGCCGCTCCATTTTTGGTCGATCAACAATTACGGGGTGGCGTCACTGGTCAACGAGCTGCGTTCGGCAGATTTTGGGATTGCGAAACATCAGGCCGCTTCCGGTTTGCCGGTGATGATTTCGGAGACCGGCCACTCTTCGACGGAGAACCTTTATGAGGGCGCAGCCGCGCGGCAACCCGCGACCGTGCCGACGCAGATTTGGGAATCGCTCATGTCTGGCGCGATTGGCACTCACATTTTTACGTGGAATGATCGCGACCTTTTTTCGGGCAACAATTTCCCGCGCGAGAGAGGGTTCGGGATCGTTCAACAAAACCGGCTGATCAAAAGTCCGGTCTATTGGAACGTCGTGGAAATGTTTCGCCGAATGGAGCAACTGAATATCGCGGGGCTCTTCGGCGGCTCGACAAATCCACCGGCAGACATCCTTTTCTTTTGGAGCAAGCATACCGATATGGGCTGGCCGCGCGCCAACCACGAGAACATCCGGCTCTGGAGCACCTTAAAGCGGCTCGGTTACCAGCCCGGCATCATCGATGACGACCAGTTCGAGCGTGGTGAGTATGCGGCGGCCCGCGCTCTGGTGTTGTCGCGGTGTTACCAGATGGATCCTCGCCACCTCGATCGTATTGCAACGAACGTCGTCGCCAGCGGAATTCACGTGCACGCGAGCGCTGATTTGCCCGGCCAGTATAACGCATATCACCGGCTCAATTCATCGTGGGCTGTTCGGATGAGCTCTCTTTTCGGCTTGAACGTCACAGCAGCGAGTGCTCCATGGGACGCCGGCGCGGTTGACCCGGACCATCTCTTTCGTGTGCTGGAGTTCGATGGCGTGAATTCGCTGGGAACGTTTACACCGGGATACTTCGACGCAATTGATACGTGGAAAATCTGGCAGGGCCTCACCGCCACGGCCGGCACAACCATCGTCACGCATCGCGGGACAACAGGCGCGGGAAATATTCCTGCGCTGCATATCAGAACAATTGGGGCCGCGCGTACTGCGGTCAACACGTTCGCGCTTGGCGACATTGGGTTGTTGTCAGGCCAGCCGCCGACGTATTTGTGGGACTTTCGCTATAAATGGCTGCAAGCCATCTATCGAAATCATTTTGGAATAACGCCATCGATCGAGCTGACCGGCACTCTCGCCCAATATGTCTTCCCGGATTATCGCGTACTTCGCAACGGTTCAGTGCTCCTTGCACTGCTCAATGGCCACACGAACTCTGCAACCGTCACGGTGAACGCATCGACGCTGTTGAGTGGCAAGACGGTTGAGAACCTGACGAGCGGCGGGATCGTCGAAATGAATTCCGATGGCCTCCTGGATTTAACATTGACTGGCGACCAGTACGTGTTGCTTTACGCGTACAATGCGTCGGGTCCTGCGGCCACTTCGGTCCTCAACACGAATCGCAACAAGATTTGGTTTGAAAATGTCCCAACCGCTGTCTGGCCCGACGGGAATAATGCCACCGTAACTGTGGGATTCGACACTGTTACGCCAGGACTGGAACTGGTGGTTGCGTTCGAACGTCGCATGCTTCCGGCGAAAGTTTACGGACAATCTGCGCGCCTGCCCGTTTCCGGAAATGGCGTTGTTTCAGTGCCCCTGCCGGTTCCGGATGCCGACCTCAATGACATCGATTATTTGTCCGCCATGCAGGGCGGCTCATATCAATGGCACGCATGGCTCGAACAGGGAGCCGTCCGTTTGAGTGAGGTTTCGCTCCCGGTGCAATTGTTGTGGGGCGTTCGACCCGAGAGTCTGCCCGCGACGGTTGCCGCAGGGAACAATTACCAGGTGACGCTGCGATGGGAGGATTTGCCTTCATACGAGCAATCTGAAGGCCCTTCGCCGCTAAGTCGCGCCGATCGCTGGGAGCCGCTTAAGGCAAAGCAACAGTTTTACAATGTGATCCTCGAACTCAGAAATGGAAGTGGCACGGTTGCAACGGACACATTCCTCACGAGCACTGGGACGGATTCGCATCTGTTTTCCATCCATGTGCCCGGCAATGCCGTCGGGCCGTTCAACTGGTTCGCGTCCTTGCGGCCGGTGCGCGACGTTTCGCATGACGTGTTCGACAGCTTCGAAGATCGGGCAACCGGCGCGACGACGAATTCACCGTTTCCCTGGAGAAGTTACGTATATTCTGAGAACAACACGGCGCAGTGGTTTGCTGAGGGGGTTTATACCAACAGAGCGTCGGAAGGCAGGCAGGGTGCTTTTCTTATCGTCTCCAATCCACCGACTTCGGGCAGCTACGCCGGATTCGGGTTCTACTATCCGTTGCCGACAAGTTGGGCTCTGCCCATCAATGCCAGTGAATGGGCGAACTACACCTTCGCCTTTGATTTCAAAGAAGAAAGCAATCTTCCGTGTGTGCTGGAAGTGCAGCTCAAAGATGTGCGCGGAGGCACTTTAACGCTCGCCAGGTCGTACGTGCCAGGCGCGAATGGTTGGGCGACGTCGAGTGGATCGCTCAACGAATTCGTCGTCAGTGCGACTCCCGGTTTCTTTGATCCCTCTCAAGTCAGCTCTCTGTTTTTAAACGTGCAAATGCTTCAGAAGAGCAAAACGTACTTCATGACGTTCGACAACGTGCGCTTTGATGGCCCGGAGAGAATTCCCACGGTGCTGTCCGCTATCGATGTGCATGATACGTTCGAAGACCGCACCGGCGGGAGCGATCCACTCCTGATCAAGCCCTGGGACGCGTACGCCTACTCAGACGCGCCAACGTCGAATATGGTACTGGCGGTCGGGGTTGGGACAGAAGCAACCTTTGGCGGGCATTCAGCTTTCATGATCGTAACAAATCCGGCGAGCGTGGGTACGTTCTCGGGTTTTTTGTTGATCCGGCCATTCTCCCAAATCTGGTCACTTCCCGTGTCGCAGGCGGAATGGACCAATTATGTTTTCTCGTGGGATTTCAAGGAGACCAGCGGTCGCGCGTGCATCCTGGAATTGCAAATCAAAGACACTTCCAATTCGTTGTTGCATTACACGAATGCCTATAACCCAGGCCCGAACGGGTGGCAGACAATCTCGGCGAGATTGAATCAGTTTCGGAAACCGTCGTGGGTGACCAACGACTTCGACTCAAACAACATCAAGGAACTATTGGTGATCGTGCAGATGCTCGAAAAAACCGAAACCTACTTTGGTTTCTTCGATAACATTCATTTCTCCGGACCAACTACCGTGCCGCCGCTGGAACCTGTCCGAGCGCTCTATCGCAGTGATAATGATTCGGCGCGCGATACGGACTTCGATGGGTTGTCGGATGCTTATGAGATGACCATCGGAACGAACCCAAATCGGTGGGACACTGATGGTGATGGTGTGAGTGATCGTGACGAACTAATCGCCGGCACAAATCCAAATTCCGCTCTGGATGTATTGCGCATTCAAAGCATCTCAAACCAGGGTGGACATCCAGTTCTCTCGTGGATGGCACGAAGTAATCGCGTTTACGATCTTCACTTTTTCGATGGCAGCTTGAGGTCCGATGCGCAGTTTTGCCCCGTCGAGGCATTGACTTCAATCCGAAGCACGACGAATGGCCTGCTGCAGGTCAACGATCCTTCCGGAATCGGCGCGCCACTTCGCACTTACCGGCTCAGCGTCCACCAGCCTTAGCGCGGTTGAGAATTGCTTCGACTCCTGAAAGCGATTGCCGCGCGTAAGCGAGACTGCGCTGATCAATGTAAGTCTGAACATCGGTCATGAGCGCGCAGGCGTGAGCCAACTCCGCGGGCGCCAGGCCAGTATTGTTCACCAGCATTGCCTGAAGTCGCTGCAGCGCCGAATGAAAATGCTTGCGAATCGAAACAACGTGGTCTGTCCATTGTATAAAGCGGCCGATCCATGCGCCGAGAATAATTAGCGCCACGGTCCAACCGAGGAAGGTCACGACCGAGGCAAGATGCATTGAAAACCGATAGCTGCCCGCGGTAAACACCAGCACGCCGGGCACCGGCACAACGAAAAACCAGATTAATATAAGCAACGCGAGGGCAAGCGAACGGCTAAACTCAGATGCAAAACGCTCAGAGATCCAGCCCCGCGTCGGGGTAGCAACAGGCGCGCGCAAGAGAGGAACTACCCGAGCGCTGAGGAAAGAACTGATTGTAGCTCGCCGTTCCTGCGTGAAGTTAAGTGTCTCCAATGTCCGTTCCACATATGCCGAATCACCTGCCCGTTGCATTAAGCTGTCTGTCACTCGAGCTTCGTCGATTTGGTCAGACGCGCCTTCCTTGACGATCCCACACAGCTCTTCGCGCACTCGTCGCCATTTGCCACGGTAACCCGCGAATCGCAGCCCGTTGCGCAGAACCAGCCCAAATACGGCCACGAACATCAGGATGCCGATCCATTTTGCCAGATGCTCGCGCGCGATGAGCATGGAAACCGCGGTGTAAAACGCGAAGGCAGTCACCCACCCGATTACCCGTGGCACAAAGGTCCATTTGCCAATCGGCTTTCCAGATCGCGGTCGAAGCAAAAAGGGTCCGAGCAATGCGCTGGCACTAAACAACAGCGAGGGCAGCAACAGCAGCACGTTTAGCATGTCAAGATTCGCGAGGGCGAAAAGATTGAGCACGACCGAAATAACGCCCGCGATCCAGACCACAGTCTTTAGATTGATAAATTGGGGGTAACCTTCCCACGGACGGTCTTCACGCGGCCCGGCCCAGGCACGAAACGCCATGTTCACTCCCCGCGCGTCCTGCGGGGAAGCGCCGGAGACAGTAAACTCCAGCGTTTGGCGGACTACCTGACCGAGCGCGTGCAACACAAGTTGAGGGCCAAACAGAAGCATGTCGCGCACGCGCGTGTAGAGCCAGCGACTGATGCCGACAAAAAATCCGCCGGTCAAAAATCCAAACATGAGCAAGCCGGGTGCGAATGGCTGCAGTTCGGGTTTAAGCCAGGTGAGGGCTCCCGTGACCGTCAGCCCCACCAATGCCGGCAACCGATAAAAGCCGGAACTCTCCAAATAGGCGTTCAGGCCGTGCACCGTCATGATCTGATTCATGACGAAACCGAAATTCCACAAGATCACCAAAATTTGAATGAACGGCGTGACATCCAGCATGATCGCCAACGGCATGAATAGAATGTTCAACAATGCAAACGGGGCACTGAGAAAATTGCGCCCACTGTTGGCGCGCGCCTCCTTCGCGAACACCGATGGTGCGCCGAAGTCGTTTACGCGCTGCATGATCGGATCGTGCATCATCTGCAAATACCCGCCCGACCAGCGCGGGAAGGATGCGAGCCACTCCGAATGGCTCCACGTTTCGCGGATCTTGTGCCATATGGCGCGCGACACGAGGAACTTCACCCGCCGGCCAAGCGCGATCGCATTGTGCGTCGCCTGCGAGACGGCCCAGGTGTCCTCCGAAATTCCCACCGCGTGGAGGGGAAAGCCGATCAGACCCTCGGCGCGCACCGCAAACGAAGAGCCGCGCCGCATGCGCGAAGTTAGCGGCATCCTGGGAGAATGGGAGTCGAGCAGCGCGCGCTGTGTACGGCCATACCAGGCCGCGAGCATGTTTCCCCATCCTGTCCCAACAGCTTCGCTCGCGCGGCCACCAAGCAGGCCGATCAAGCCCTTGAGAAACGACCGGTGCCCCTCTTCAACCATTTGCGAGCCCTGTCCGACCGACGTGAGCGTGTTTGTTGTGCCGCGGCCCGGGATCACAATGACAACATCCGGATCGCTCAACGCGTTCTTGAGATCGCTCATGAGCGCATCGAGATCGTGCACTGTAGCGTTGCGATCAAGCAGCAGCATCGTCGTGAGTTTCATGGATTCCTCATATGCGAGGTCCATCCCCGTGAGACCGCCGGCCTTGAAGCCGAATGGTGTCCAGTTCTGCAGACTGTAAGCGCGGGCACCCGGCGCCAGTTCACTCAGCAGTCGAGCCAGTTTGTTGCGGTGTCCCAGCTCGCCCTGATCGTAGGCGCTTTGCGATGGCCGGTTCGCATCGCCGTTGTCGTACTTGTTTTGGATCAGATAGAAGACGCTCCTGGCCGACAAGCCTTCGCGCGCCAGTCGCGATGCGATGTCAACCAGATTGATCGCTGTGTCCTGTGAATGGCCAGCGGTGGACATCATGCTTGTTATCCATCGACGCGCATGCCACGCCACCAGCAAGGGCTCCCGTTCGGCATTTTCGGCAGTAATGTTGAGACCGAGTTGGGGTGCAAATTTCGTGGTCTCGCCGGGAACCGAGAGTTGGAGTGGATGCCACAGGGTTACATCGGCCCGTTTCTCCGCCGCGTAAAGCATCTCAAACCATCGCCTGAGCGTCGCATCGTCGGGCCTTCCCGACGCGGTGAAAAGCAACTGTGTAATCTCAGAACCAAGGCGGTCGCGTAAAATCGTCCACCGTTCCATTAACAGGTCGGGTGTGAGCTTGTGATACGACAAGTCATCACCGCTCATGTAAACGACCCCGAGCGTGGCGGACTCAGTTGTGCTGTTTTGTGCCGCGTTGGCCCCGTTTGCGTTTCGGCGTGGAAAAAGCCCGAGTCTTTTGACGCTCTGAAGAATTTCCTTTTCGAAGACCATTAGGATTAAGCCAATGAACATCACGGAATAGGTGGCCGCGGGATAAGCGCTCCAGTCCACTTCTAACGGACCGGCAAGTAAAACGACGACCAGATGCGTAACCGCGAGCAGGCCGAAGACTGTCTTGATCGGAAACGTGACCAGCGCGGACGCAATCCCGGTGAAGAGCACAAACAATCCGTAGCGCAGGAGGTACATCGTATTCCAAAACAACAAACCGCCAAAGAAGAGCTTCCAGTTGGAACCTGTCAGATACGTATCCATGAACCACAGCGACAGAATTTGCTGGCAAAGATAACCACCCGCGAAAAAGAATACCGCGCCAAGGACAAAATAAAACACGACCGCCTGCACCATGCCCCAAAAGTCGCCGGTCGGCACCGAAGGCTGCGTATGATACTTGAGTGACAACCACAGCGGCGAGGCAGGCTGCGTGGCGGTGATGTTCAGCCGATTAACGAAATGAATGAAGCGCCCCGACTCACGGCGGCTTGTCACCCAATCCTGCATAAATCTGCTGAAGGCGGTTGCGGCGAGCGGAAACACAATTGCAGCCACTTCGACGAATGCGAGCATTGCAAGAATGCCTTTCACAACCAGGGACGTGGCGAAGCTCGGCGTATCGAGTGAAAGCAATGTGACGCCAAGGCCGAGGTAGCCAATGGCGCGCAATCCCCATCCGCTCCATTCGTAAAGGTCCGGATTCCAGCGCGGTCCCTGTTTTTCCCGGGGCATGACGGAGTGGCGTTTGACGAAGAGGCTGGTGAGTGTTGCGTCGAGGAACAATTCGGTTTTTTCCCGCATCAACATCGGAGCGTCGAATCGATAAATCCGCACGAAATGCGCCGCCAACCCAAGCACCAGGCTGGCAACGAGCGGCACTCCCCAAAGCAGAGACCACGGGGAGAGGGCCAACTGCACGAGCACGGACCAGACGTATGGGACGATGGGGCTATCGCCCAAACTCTGGTTGAACCAGACGAGGGCGCCCAGACCCATCAGCAGGAAATGCGGAACAATTTTCGCGAATTCGATAGTGTAAGGGTGGACCGGGTACGGTTGCTCGCGTCGCTTGAATTCTTTATACCGCTCGATAATCCGCACGAGATGGAGATACGGAATCTTCAGCCGCTTCGAGGCCTCAACCAGTACCTGGTCGAGCGTGCGCCCGGGTTGCTGCACAATCAGGAGGTCCATCGCAGAACGATCCTCCGGATAATTGAACAGCGTGCCGGCGTCGAAAGCTTCGGCGCGTTGGCGCAATGCCATTGAGTTGAGCAGTTGCGACATCTGTGCGTAGAGCGCGGTTTTGTCATCCTGCAGGACCAGGCTGTTGTAATTCCTGACGAGGGTCAGGACGCCCCAGTAAAACTCCGACGTAAACATCACCAGTCGCGACCAGATATGATTGCTGTCTTCGTTTTCTTGCAGAACGTCTTCCTTCCCGAACCCATCCTTCGCGCCGGCTTTGATCACCCACCGCATGTAAAGCCCCAGGACACACGCATATTCGTCCAAGCCGTTTAACCAGTCGTCACTCGCGTCTTCGACGATACGCCGATCGTCCTCGGCCCAGCCGTTCTCCTGCCGCCGCCATTCAACAACAAGTTTGTAAATGGCACGAAGCTGCATCAGGAAATTGGCCTCCACAGGCGCATTGGAATAACGGGTTTTCTCGGCGTTGGGCGGGCTTCGCGCGCCCAGGACTCGGCGCGCCCAACGTTCCTCGGCCAACTGCATCACCTGCTCACCCACGAGCGGGTCCGGAAAAACATTCGTGTCCTTTCTCCGCATTGCGCGGAACGTCCACCAGAAAATCGCCGAACCAAGGATCGCGATGTAGACGCCCGCTGTGATCAACACAAATACCGCCATATCCGTGCGTTGTCGCGGCCAGACACGAGACACAGGAATCGTAGCGATGCTCGCAGGCGCATACGACACATTCCAACCCGCCTTGGGATGAAGATGGCTGAGTGCGCCGAAGCTCGAAGCCCATTGCACGTGGTTGGTATGCGGATGGACCGCGAATCCCTGGCCAGACTGGATCGCGAGTTGGGTCGGAGCGCCAGTCAGCACTGCCGGAAACATCTGGTTCTGTCTCAGGGACGAGACTTGCGACAGCGCGAAATCCGCGGCATCGGCGTAAGCAATCTGTCCAGCCACGCGCGCGAACGCCGCCGTGAGGTCAGTCGAAATCACATCTTCCCGCAAAGTGGGAATGCTCCAGTCAAGCCCCCACCTCTCCTGCACTCGCACCCCATGCACGCGCGCCAACTGTTCAAGCGAGCGTCGCGTCTGTTCGGCCGGCACGCCGAATTCCTGCGCGGCCTCAATGAGGGTCAGCCAATCTTCGGCTGAAGTCCAACGCTCGGGTGCAATTGCAGTCGTTTGGCTATAGATGTCTTGCACTGTGAACCACCCTTTCGGCACGGCGCGACCTTGTTCGAGCTCGGTGAAACCTCTTGCTCGCAGCCACGCTTCCTGTTCGCGCAATGCCTCTCGGAGCTGAAATCGCCAGGAGCGGTCGATCAGCCGGTCCGACAACTGATTCAGGCGTTTGAGGATGATAGCCGCGCGTGCGTTGCTGCCTAATGGGTACAATTCCGCATCGGGCCAAAGCGTAAATCCGTATGCGTGACGCCTGGGCACATACTCGTATTCCATTATGCCGCGAACCTCGCCTGCTCCTGCCTTTGGGCCGCGAAACCGCTTCAAAACCAGATCGACCAAATTTCGACCGAACGTAATCCATTTGCTGTCGCCGGTTTCCAAACCAAGAGTGAACGCCGCGTCCGCGATCGCGAGTTGGGCGCCGGCTGTCCGGCGTGCGTGTACCGGGCGTTTGTAGGCAAGGTCGGTTGTCATAGCGGTGCCGGCCAAAGCGTCATACGAGGCATGAAGGGGCACCTGGCCACCGTGCGATTTCTGCCAGTAAAAGTCCAAAACGTCCCGCGCCAAAGCTCTTGCGCCGATCTTTGTCGCGAGAATGATCAACTCGGCTTCCTTTTCGGTATCGACGTACCGTTCAACCGCCGTTTCGGGCGCAGTGGGAACAAGACTCGTCGTCGGGTAGTTCAAATGGAGTTTGTCCAGCGCAAACCCGATCGCGCGCCAATTATTCGTCAGCACAACACGTCGCCCTTTGTCGTCGTGCCACGGCACTTCACAATTTGGCATCAGGGCGTCGGCGAGCATCGGCAATTCATCAATTGCCCGTGCCTGGTTATCGGCCCGGTGTAGCAAGGAGAAGTCAAACTCTGCCGCAAGTGGTGATCCGAAGTTCGTCCAACCAAGGCTCTGCAGCGCCTGCTCCCCGCCAAATCTAAACGTGTTCGCAACGACCCGGCTCTGGAGCGCCGCCAGCGCTTCGCCAGGCCAGCCCCTGCCGCGTGCCGGATGAAATATCACCTCGTAGTTACGCCCGTAAGCCACCGTGCTCGGAGAAATTTCGTCTGGTAATGAACCTGAATCAAAAATCTCAGTTCGCGGCAACTCAAACCCTTGAGCCACCGTATAGACCTCGGCGCCGTTGCGCTGCGCGGTCCTGTAGTGCTCCAGGAAACGCCCCTCCCGCGGCCACATGGCGTAGAGTGGATGTGGCGATGGCGCACTGTGGTCCAGCACGAACACGTGCGCTTTCCCTTGCGCGGTATGCGTGGAAACAACCGGCAAATCATTGAAGGTCGTAACAGCTGAAAGCCGTTGCGCCCCGTAGATTTCTCCCTCGGTGCGTCGTCGTTCTGCGGAGATGAAGGTCGTGAGCCCGCTGGAATGTTCGATCATCTGGTGCGCAAACGTGCGTTCATCCTCCAATGCAACCGGAGTCGCATCGTGTCTTAGCGCAAACACGGGTGAAACCTCAACCGGCAACTCAGCGGAGATCGAGACCTCACCTTCCACCGACCTGACCTTTTGCACGTCCAGACCCGCCCGCGAGAGATCCCGTACCGACACCGCGAGGACATTATTTCGGTTGGCGAGATAGGGCGGCGCACGTACCGCGAACGCCTGCACCGGGATAATCGCATCGGGCAACCACAATGTGTGACCACCCTCCAGCGGCCAATGGGCAACCACTCCCTTTGCGAAATCAGGTTCTCCATTCGTGAGTCGCACTTTCCGCCCGCCGGCATCGGTAATCGTCCACGCGATGTTCGCCTGGTTGGAATGCAAGGCGTACCAGTAAAGAAATTCAGCCCTTGAAACCTCTCCGCTCGAAACCGTTATCGAGATGGGTTTCGACGTGCTGGCGAACAGCCGGCTCAACGGCGCGTCTGAGGGAGGACCAACGTCATACACAATCTTCGTAGCAGGTCGACCGTCGGTGCCTTGCTTAATCGTCTTCGCGACTGCCAGCCGCCCTTGCGCATCATAAATCAGTTCAGATTGAAAGAGCTCATGGCCGTGGCTGTTCAATTCACTCGCGGTCCATGCAGTCCACGCACTGTAGCGGCCTGGCAGAAATGCATTTGTCTCCAGAATGCGCGGTGAATGTATGCGGCGCCTGGCCGCATTCGTCCCGCTGATCTCGATTGCGGTCGTGAACTCTCGCCGCCCGGCGTCATTCACAAGAATCCCTGGTCCGTTCGTCGCGAAGCGCATTACACGACCGTCCGTTGATGGCTCTTCTGCCAACCACCCTCGTTCGTAAAGATGGCGAGTCCGGGCCATTGGTGCGGCTCGCGCAGTTGCGTTGGTCCACGGCTCGCCGCTCTTTACTCGCGTGGTCTCTTCTTCAATGAATTTCCCGGAACGATCCGCAAGCTGCCGCGTGACGGTGTGGAAAAATAAACCTCGTACGTCGACCGATTCCGTCATGGTCGGACCGGCATTCGAGAAGCTCTGGGAGATGAAACGTGTCACGTTGGATCTCACGCGGCCATTGATGACGGTCGTAATCCCATTGCGGCCTCGACGATCCACGGCGAAAATTGCTGTTCCGGGAACCTTTGTGAAATCGAAGTACGTTCGCTCCGCGTCACTTTGCGAGAACATCACAACGTCGGTCCCCCGAATCACCGCTTGTTCCTCGGCAAGTCCCTCGCCACCAGGGAATCCTGTTTGATAGCGCCGCACCAGGTCGTAGGCAATCCCGTCATTGTTTCCCTGATTTGGAATCAATTCTACTCGTTCTCTTCTCCGGCCGGCTCCCGAGAACACGTCGCAAATCTTTGGAGTCGCGGTGCCTGCGAACCATTCTCGCGCCCGGACGGTCGTTCCATCCTCGAACACCGTTGAGATCGGGCGCGCGAGTGGGTCATCGAGGACGAAGTTCTGTGTTGATGACATACCCCAGGCTGGTGTGATTCGCACCGGCAACAGCCACGTGCCATTTGTCGATTGCACCAATGGCTGAGGTCCGCGCAACGCGCGTCGCTGTCCGTTCTGCAGTTCCTCCGATTGCGCGACGCGCTCTGACTCACCGTCGTAACTGAAAACGGTTGTCAGTTGGATTCCAGGGAACTCCCGAATGCCGTCAGAAATTTTCCGACCCTCCGCATCTGTGACAACACGGTACGTGTCCACAATTTGAGCGCCCTGGAGGATTTGCACTCGCGCATTCTGGCTCCCTGCTTCCCATCGAAAATCATCGTCAACTCGAATCGCCGCACCCTCGAACTGTGTCGCGGCATTCGTCAGAAAGCCGCTGCTGTCATAACCGTACAAAGTGGTCGTACCGCCCGGAATAGCACGTGATAACAGTCTCCCGAAGCCATTGATAATCGTAGTTTCGACGCTATTCGTGATTCCTGGTCGAAAGAAATTTGCCCGCCGCAGTTCCCACTTTTTGCTTTGCGGATCAAACTTGCCAGTGAATTTTGCCAATACCTCACCACTTGTGTGGCCAACCGTCGACCCGCTTACCGCCGTTTCAGCCCGGTCGTATCTATTCGTCGTGATGCGCAAAAGACTGTGCACTTCAGTCGGTGATTCCCAACGATAATCCCAGATGTTGGTTGTTGTTCGTCCGGTGTGCTCAGTTACCGAAGCGACCAGGCGGCGCGCGTTAGCGTCGTAATCCAGCGTCACCGCCTCAGAGGCAATCGCACCAGTATCGCCGCTGGTTACACGACTGCGAAATGGGACGAATCCACCGAAAAAATCGTCGCGATATTCGAGCTGCGATTGAGTTGTCAGTTGCCGGTTCGCGCTCAATGACTCCGTCCAGGACTCCCGAATTCTTCGCCCAAAGCCGTCCCAGTGGACAATCTTCTCCAGTCCTTTAGCTGAATCGAGCCTCCTGACCTCCGTGACTCTGTCCGCAATCCGCTGTGCGGTCAGCGTAAATCTCTCCAAACCGATAACCGGCGAGAGGATTTTCGTCCCCAACTGCCGCTGATACTCGTCATCGGTCGAGCCATTCTCGAATATGACCGATGACCTATATTCGCCGGTGCTGGTGTAGCTGTTCGTGGTAACGAATTGGTCGTCAACGATGATGGTCGGTTGCGCAAAAGCACCGTAGATCTCGCGCTTGATCTCGCCGGTGACGAAATTAATTCGCAGCTTTGCCAGGCGTGGTGCGTAAGGGTCCTTCGTCCTGTCGGGCCATACTTCGACAGTCTGCGTTCGCTCAACGCGCGTACCATTAACTGTATGCGTATCGCTGCCGGTCTCAAATCCGCGATCATCGTAGACCATCTCCACGATACGTCTCGACGTTGCGCTGCGTTTCAGACGGCCATTTTCAAAAGTCGCCGTCTCCAGCTCTTCCGTCATCGCATTCGTCCGTTGTCGCGCAGTCGTTGCTCCTACCGGAAACTCGATCGTCGCGAACACCGTCTGCTGCTTGCCTTCCAGTTCGAGGTTCAGCAGGGTCGCGGCATAATTGTTTTCTTCGAGGGCCGCGCGGTCGGCGGCGGGAAGCTTCTCAATTGCCGCAAAAATTGCCTCAATTTGCGCGGCATTCGTGCGCACACCCGCGCCAACGATCCCGCCGCTCTCATTCGTAAGCAGTGGTCCGATTTCATATCGAGCGTTGATCCGCAGCGCGGAATTTAGGAAAACAACACCCGTTCCCGCCAACCCGTCGCGCCGTGCTGCTTCAATCTCCCTGCCTTGCTCGCTTTTTCGAGCGCTTCGTGCGACATCGGCAAGTGATGGAACGAGTGTCATTTGAACAATGTCACTCCGGGCATTGCGATAAACGAAACTGCTAAAGAATCGGTCCACGCTGAGCAGTTCTTCTGCCGGTGCATTCGAGATCTGCCGTCCTGAACGTCGCTCATGCTGTTCCTCCAGAAGGCGCGCGAGCAGGTCGCCATATCGCGCTTCAACCGCGTCTCTTCCGACGTGCAATTGGGGTTCGAGCGCGGGCGCTCGCAGCGCGTTGTTGCTGCTTTCAATCACCTGCTCAATGACGCCCCCTTTTTCCAGTGCTTCCTCGAACTGGCGCAATCGCTTCAACTCCCTTTCGATCACTCGCGAGTGTTCCTCGTAGGCTTTGAGACCATAGATCACGATGACCATCCTGCCCTTCTTTCGGCCGCTCGGAATTCGGTGCGCAAACACTGCAAGATTCGTGTCTTTCCAACCACCCTTCCCATCCGGGACTTTTACATACCCAATCGGCACCATTCGACCAGCCCGGATTTCGACGTCCATTTCCTCCCGCGTGCGGAAGTGCTCCAGGATCGTGGCGCCATCAATGCCGTAAGCGTAATCCCCCTGATACGCCTTGTAGTCGGCTTTGATCAGCCCGTGCTTGTAAAAAATAAGGAGAGGAAAGCCAAAAATCCGAATCTCGTAAGCTGCAAGGTTACCCATATGCAGGGCGTAAGGCAGCGGCTTGTAAAGCTCCTTCTCCGCATAAGTGTGTCGGGGAATTCGTCCAATCGTGTTCACCAGCGCCCGCAAATCGACCGTGAAGTCGAAATACTGTGCCCAGGCCTTGGCCGGACCCCGTCCGTGCACCAGATCATCGAGCGGCACACTCTGGCGCGGCGTCAGTATCTGTTCTCCCAGGATGGCCGCGAGCGAATTCTTGATGCTCCACTCGCCATTAAGGCTCACGTACGAGTTATTAAAAATCTCACGCAGCACACCGCTGTCTGCTTTGCCACTCACCTTCGCTGCGCTGGTCAAAATATTCAGGAGGTTGGTTACTCGTGCGTCGATCCGCCGCATCCGCGCTAAAAAAACCATCGCCTCCAAATCGCTATCGCTTACGCTGCGCGCGAATTCATCGACCTCGGCATCGGAAAGCCGCGCGGCTTCCTTCTCCAGTGCCTTCACGTCTTCGGCGGACAGGAAATGCGCGAGCTTCTTGTTCATGTTTGGATCGCGTTGCTTCGCCGCCAGCAATGCGAACAGTTCCCGCATCTCTTTGACCGTCGGAACGTCTGGAATGTACTTCGGTGTGATCAGATTATAAGCCAGGCGAACCGCTTCCCCGTAAGGAAAGCCGGCTCCCGCAAGCCCCCCGCCGATATTCACCGCCGCAATAATAGGCTCGGCGATCAAATCGAGATTCGACTTCCTGACCGCAATCGCCTTCCGCTGCCGCTCCAGATGCGCGCTAATCAGACTGAATTGCGCGAGTGCCGACTGCCGCACGACCTCGGGTTCGCCGAACTCCAGGAGATTCCAACGGCGCGGATCAGGTTCGTCCCAATCTTTCACTCGAAGCTCAACGGCGTCCTGGCCCAGCACAGGCGAGGGCGCTGGTTCCAATGAGTCGCTGCCGGGACGGACCCGAAATGCCGATGCCTCGCGCACCCCGCGGTTTCCCCACAGCCGCAGCACTTCGACAGTGCTTCCATCGGGGGCACGCAGGATATACCGATTGATTTCGTTTTCGCGATACACGCGCACTACGTTCGTCCCGTTGCCATGCGCATCCATCTCGTATTCGACGGCCACGAAAAGGTTCGATTGCCCAACCGGCTTTGACGGCAACTCCCGGATGGACAAACTGCCGCTTTCAATTGCTTTGCCAAGGGCGTGCCATTGCGCCTGCGACGTGATGCCGCCCCGCTCGTCGCGAGCTCCGAGCGCCCTGCGCGCCGCCGCTTGCATTTCGCGAAACCGCGCATACCCGGCTTCGGCCGCGGCCGCCTTCTCCGCCGCGCGCAAACCCCATTCGATCCGGTACTTCTTCGTATCTCCGCTCCCTGTCTCCCTGAAAGTCGCTGTCACAAACGTCGGCTGCTCATGGTCCAGCTTCTTGAGCGCGCCAATCTCCCTGGCGGCAAGTCGTCGCGGACTGACAGGCCCGGTTGAATTCGCCTCCACCGAATACGCCCAAACTTCCACCAACGCCTCATGGTCGCTCAGGTAATCGGCGAACCCTTTCCACGTTTCGAATCGCGCGTGAATCCGGGGTTCCTCGGAAACCAAAGCCGCGACCCATTTCCCTTCGATTCGCTCGCCCTGTAACTGCTGAAAGAACTGCCTTTGTCTTTGAAGGGATGCCAGCTCAACAGAGGCCGCCGCCGTGCCGTGGTATTTGACGGGCCCTGCTGCGCGCAGAATCTCAGCAAATTTCTCCTCCAACTGTGCCCGCGTTGCGTCGGAGGTACCCTGTGGTCTGCCGTCGGCCGCCGCAACCGCATACCCAATCGCCAAAATCCACCCGCATGGATAGAGAAGGTGCGTGCAGCTTTTCACGTGGCGCTCGGTGTCGTTGCGACGGCGCGATTCTTAGATGCGACGCCAACCTCTGTCAAAGTCAATGACGCCGAACTCGGGCCGGTTCCTCAGTTGTTTATGCGGCAGCCAAAGTCCTTCATCTGTGAAAGCTGCCGCTTCGCCGTGCTGCTCAAGGGATTGCCCGCGATAAAAATGTTGATGTAAGGTGAAAAACGCTTTTCGCCCTCGCTGTCCTTTTTGGCTGCGTCAAACAGCGGCGTTATGTCCTTAATCTTATTTCGCTCCAGAAAGAGATAGTACAATCCATTCAACGATGCGATCGGAGTGATGTTCGTGATCTGGTTGTCATTTAACGAAAGTGACGAAAGCCATTTGAGATTCTCCACCCCGTTTACGCTGCTGATTTTGTTTTTGTCGAGATAAAGAGACGAGAGCTTCGGGAAATTGGTTATCGCGGAGATGTCCGCCACCTGGTTGCTCGTAAGGTAAAGCGAAGCCATGTTCGTCAATCCGCTTAACGGCTGCAAATCCTTCACCTGGTTGTTCGACAGTTCGATGTACTGCAGCGCCTTGATGTTGCTCAACGGCGTAATGTCGCCGATCTGGTTGTTCGCCAGGTTCAAATATTGTATCGACGTGAGTTCCTTGATCGGCGCCAGGTTCGTGATCGCGTTCTTCGCCAGGTCCAGCGACGCGAGGCTGTGGCACTTCTCGAGACCGCTCAGATCCTTGATCTGCATGCCCTTCCCCTCGATCGTGGACAACGACGCGACTTCAGTCT
>Ga0193697_1000028_pt1 | contig 52671 bp, 44 predicted proteins | sample L3m2metaG_FD_145073 | JGI IMG/M metagenome (GOLD analysis project Ga0193697, IMG submission 145073) | Soil microbial communities from a riparian zone of the East river system, Colorado, United States - L3m2 | ecosystem: Environmental > Terrestrial > Soil > Riparian zone | place: USA: East River...
TGCCGCGCGCCTGCAACAGTTTGCGCTTCTGAGCTTCGTTGTTTTTATCTTTCGCTACCGCATCCTCATATCGGCGTGCGAATTGATCGGCGTTGCGCTGAGCCAGCTCGTTCATCCTGGTGCGTGTGTCCAGTTCCTGCTGAGCCTGGGCCTGATCGGCCGCAATCGCTTCCGTCACTTCGGCATTCGTTAACCCGCGCCCCTTCGATCCCAGACTCCCGTAACGACGCGATACAGTCGTCGCACCCTTTCCACCGCCCCACACCGCGCCCTCCGCAGAGAGTGCGGCGATCTTATCGCGTTGCGTCTTTGAAAATTCCAGGAACTTTGACTGCGAGTCGGCTGCCTTCACCTGCTGATCATCCGCGTAGTGTTTTAGCGTGGCCAGCGTGGCTGGATCAGCCCCTGGGATATTCCCCAATGCCTGATTCGTCAGACCGAGCGCATGATGTAACTGCCCCAATTGCGAAGTTCGCGTTGTGATGTCCCGTTGCGCGGCCCCCTGGCGCGCCTGTTCATCAATTGCCGTCTCGGCTTCTAGCCCCTGTAATGGCGTCAACTTGCCAGCCTTCACTTGCGCGCGAATTCGGGCTTTCGAAAGAGCTACGCCTTTGTCTGCCAACTCATCTTGCAGTTGGCGGTGGCGCTCCATTTCGGCGTTTACTTTTGCGACACCCTCCGCAGCCGACTTGCTGTCTTTTCCGATCTGCGCCAGACCTTCAGCCGACGCCTGCGCGCTTGCCTGGAATCCAGCCATGGTTCGCTCGATGGACGTGATCGCGTCATTGAGCGCTTCGATCTCTGCCTGCTTCCGACCCGCCTCCTCGATTTTGGCTTTCCAATTCGCCAGTGCCACAGCCCCAGCGCCGAGCGCCGCCGTAAGTAGCCCAATCGGATTCGTTAGAAGATGCAGCGCACGCGCGAGACCGGGAATCTCATGTTTCAGCCCCTGGAGTGCATCCTTGAACAGCCCGTGCTTTTTGGAAGACTCCTCCGCTGCCTCGCCTGCGCCGTGGAGAACCTTGGCTTGATCTTCGAGCGCCTTCTTCGCTTGCTGCGCCGCCGTCAGATCGGCGCTCGTGACGATCTTTACACCAAACTCGCGATCACCATCATTGGCCACAGAAAAACCCTCCCTTCCCGTGAGGGCTTCCCGTAGCCGATGTGATCACCAAAATGCGGGCGCTACAGGTAGCTGCAACACGCATAGCTGCTCTGCATACGCGCCGATTTGAAATTCCGCTACCCTGACACCCCTGTCGCGCCACAAAACCCGTATAACCGATTTTGGCTTGTGGGTTAATCGCGCTCATCGGTTGCCCTCCAGAATCCGCTCCCGGTATCGCCTCACCGCCGCGATCTCATCCAGGCGCGCCCGATGCAAGCGGCGGATTTCCGCTCTTTCCTTCGCCGTGCAAGCCCGCCGAAAAGAATCAGGACTGGGGAAAAGCGCTTTGTTCGTGGCCTGCGCTCGCAACGACTCGAAAGCCTGAGTGACCGAGCCCGTGCCGGGCTTCCCACACTCCACCAGAAAAGCCTGCTTGAGCGCTTTGTCGATTGAAGGCACGCGACTCTTGTCGAGTAACACGCGCCAATCACCGGTGTTGCAAAATTGGTAGTAGAGCGCGCGGAGACGATGCCACGACTTGCCCTTGCCCCGTCCTGCCTGTCCGGTGGCGAGCATTTTGCAGGCAGTCTGCTTGCGCGTTGCGTTGTGAATAGTTCGCATCAGTGCGAAGCGCTTGAGGACATCCTCGGCAAGTTCGGTCGGAAGGTTACGCAATTCGATTGCGCGGCCTAAGGCCGCTTCATCGCGCAGTCGAGTCGTGGAATTCCGGGGCATCATATAAGACGACTCTTGAGGAACTGCACGATGCCACTGCGGCGAATCTGCGGACTGCGATTCGGCCCACGTCCTGGCGTAAACTTTCCGGCAAGATACTTGTCCCTCAATAGATCGCGGACGTGATCACGGCTGCACAACAACGCGCGCGCCATCGTTGCGCCTGAAATCGTTTCCGAATGTCCGGGCAGGATCGCGGCAACGACTCTGTTGAAATCCCGGTCGGGCTTTCGTCGCGCGACGTAATCGGCCAATGAGTTTGCGAAGACCCTTAAGCACCGCCGCGAGTCGCGGCTGCGAATGTCAAAAGCAGTGATCGCACCCGAATCGGCCAACGCATAGACCTCGTCTTCATTGGTGCAAGCCAGCACGGCCAAACAAGTGCTCACGCAGACGAGCGGCCTTTTGATCGGGAGCATCATCATCGCCCGCCCCCCTTTGTGATCAATCCCGGAATCGGTTTCCCCTGGGTCGATTCCGATATTTCAACGCGGACCTTATCCGGCGCGGTAAAGTCGATCATGACTGTCGCACCTGGTAGAATCACTGTATACTTCTCCCCTGGCTCCAAGGTGTAACGTTGCGCCGCACTCGCGGGGCGGTGATGGATTGAGCGAATTACACCACCACCGCCCGGCGCGGTTTGAGAAAACTGTTTGCGATGGGACACAGAGAAATCACTGCGCCGCCGTTTTGAGGTAAGCGAAGCGTGTCGCGGCAAGCGTCTCCGTGCGCGCTCTACCAAATCCACGAAAGGTTCGCTGCAGCGTGTTCCACTTGAAATGTTTACTGCTTTCTAAAGTGAAATCCTTGCGCACGCCTACGGCCTGCGCGTCCCCATCGCCGAACGCTGCAACCTTGCTGCCCGGCGTATTCGTTGAGGGACACACACCGCTCGTGACAACTGGAAAGCCTTTAATCGAAACGATGCCCCGTCCTGGCTGTTCCACCGGCGTTTTTAACAGAGATTGCCCACCCACTCTGATCGACATCGCGCGCAACATCTGCGTCGGGTGCATCCACCACATAGGCCGCCGTCCTTCGTCGAGCGCTTCGGCATCCACGGCAAGCATCGTGTTAATGAAATCGTCATCCGTAAGCCGCTGCACCGTTGTGCTCCCGGCGCTCGCGTCCACCGATTGGCCAGTCACGAAAATGCCGGACTGTCCGCCATTGGTTGCGTCGGCTGTTCCGTCGCCGATGAAGCAGCTCGTTGAAAGCCGTTTATTGAAAGCACGTGTGAATGCCTTCATCAGAAACTCGGTGAGATCGTAGCCGAAATCCTGCACGAGTCCCACACTCACATTCAGCAATACCGCGATCACCTTGGCGTTGCCCGACAGGCTTGTGCCGGCCAAATTCGCGTCGTCCGTCAGCGGGTCCGCCTCTGTCAGAATCCAGTTTGCAACTGCATCAACGGTGAGGATCGGAAATTTATTTGCTTTGGAGCCCAACGGCCGCACTCCAAGCGACGCCCACGCGCCGTTCTGGAACGCCATCGTGTAGATTGCTTCGCTCAATTTTTCCGCGACCAGGCTCGACCCCGGCGAAGTGTCTTCGCCCAAAGCCTTGAGCAACGTGCGCTGCTCCTCGATCAGTGGCACCTCGCAAATCTGACGCACCTGCGCGTTGAGCAGCGTGCGCATCTCGTAGTCTTGCTTGACTCGCTGAATTGGGCACCCGAATGCCGCCTTTTCTTCGACTCGCATGCGCGCGTCAACATTGCGCAACGCGATCCACGCTTCGCCTGGCGTTCCGTGCTTGATCGCTCGCTGGAGTTTCTCGAACGAGTCTTTTGTGTCGCTGTCGAGATTTTTGAACTGCTGCAAAAGCTGTTCTCGATTTGTTTCTTCAGTCGTCGTTTTCATGGTAGTTTTTGTGCTCTCTAAAACCTCGGGGAATGGGACGTTCACGGAAATTCTCTCACTGCCAACGGCGTGCATGGCCCTTTCGAATCGCTCAAGAAATCCTCCATCGCGGTCCCTTGCTGCCTCGTCTGTTCTTTTCGCAACAAAATCAATGTCGGCATTGCTCAACACACCTTGCTTAAACGCCTTCGCGATCTTGCCCGCGTCGCGTGCGAGCGCGTTCGGATTCGAGCCGAGGATGCACGCGCTTAATTCCTTCTGCTCTTGCTCAACGAAGATTCGCCACACGCCGCTTTCTTCAGTCAGGTTGAGTTCCTGCAACTGCTGCTTCCACGCGCGCCGGTCCGCGTCATGCTTCGTGACAAATTGCACCGGAATAAATCCCGCGCTCACTGCCTTGAGATAACCGGCCTCGGTCATCTTCCATCCGATCTGGGCCAGTGTGTTCGTCGGCACATCGACAGCCCACCGCACCGTCTCAATCAGGCGATTGCGTTCGACGCGGAAGTCCTCCACCTTGCCGAGTAGTGATTCGATCGATTTGAAATTGTGTGAGTCCACAAACGGCGCGTTCTTACGAAACTCGGTAAATCGCCAGCCCGATGCGCGGATCACTTCGCGATCCAGATCAACCGATTGATCGCTGGCCACATACGTAACGCGCCCCTTGCTTCCAACTTCAATCTCAGTGTTTAAGACTCGCCGCTCCATAAAAATACCCTGAGCGCGCGACACTACTTCTTGCCGCCAACCGCCGTCTTAACTGTGTCCGCCGCTTTTTCGAGCAAGGTCACATCGCGAACGATCTTCATCGCCTTCAGGGTGCGATACGTTGCTTCGTCAACGTCGTATTCCTTGCCCGGTTCAAAACGGTTGCCGCCGATCATCGCGGGGTGCGCAACATTGGTCGGCTCCTGGCGCTCAGTCAGTTGGCTGTAACGCGGCTCCATTCGCTCGATGCGCACGCGCCGCATCGCACCCTGATTCGGTTGGATCGGAGTCGGCGCCTCCAGTTGGCTCAAATTGAATTCCGCCTCGATCTCCTCAGCGGTTTTGATGAAACACCGCACCTCATTGGTGAAATCGACATTTGGCCCAGACCACCTGGTCAAACCAGCGATAGCTCGGTTGACCTTCCGCACGGCATCACTATTGAAGGCGGTCCGTTCAATGAGCTGCTTCAAGACGTGGCTGCTCTCCGAATAAAACGGTTGGTTCGCCGCCTCGATTCGCGCAATTGTCGCGTCACGCAACCCATTGAGTTTATTCAGCCGCACGCGCCGTTGGGCCTCGAACTCATCTACAACTCTCTTCGTCAAGACCTTGATCCGTTCTTCCGCTGCGCGTTCACGTGGCGTAGCTATGTTGATCGAATTGCCAGCTTCGATAAGCCGCTGCTGTGTGCGCGGATCGTCAAGCCTCATATCGGAAGCGCTCGCGATCTCTTTGAGAGTCGATTCAGCACGCACCTTCATTCGCTTCGCTTCGAGACGCTGCTGCTCGGCTTCCTGAAATGCGTTTAGCTCCGCCTTCAGTGTGCTCAGTGATTCATCCTTCTTCATAATTTGCCTTTCACACTCGACGATTTTGTTTGTCGAAAATTTTCTTGCCCAACACCTGGTTGATTCGCGCTCTCGGGGGCCAGTTGTGATCGTTCGCCGAGAGGATATTCGCCACGACTCGTTCATTGAGTGTAGCGAGTTTCGCCAGCCCCTTGTAATCCAGCCCGCGCTCAAGCATCACGATTTTCAGCTTTGTGATTTCACTACTCTGACTCGCTCGCAATGATCGTTTCATTACCAATCGTTGTGTCTTGTTACCATTAACTGGTAAATGTTGTCAACTGCCTATTTGCAACTTCCTTTTTTGTGCGCATACTCCGCTTTCGTGAAGAGTGCGAAACGCAAGCCATTGCCGAAACGCGAGCGGGAGATTGGTGCGCGCCTTCGGTCGATCCGTGAGAGTGCGCGTCTATCTCAAAACGAAATGGCTCATGAAGTCGGCGTTACCAGGGAGCGGCTCGCGAGCTATGAAGACGGCAGGGCGCCGCTGCGGTACGACTTGGCACTTCGCATCTGCCGTCATTACATTATTAGCGAATTGTGGTTGGCTACGGGTGATGGCCCTTTTGACCAATACCTCGACATGATCAGAGAGCCGTTCCCTCACAACTGGCCTTTGGATGCAACCTATAGTCAGACATTCGATCAGGTGCTCTCGCGGATTTACGACAAGGTTGCCCGTGCGACCGGGTTTCGCATGAATCTGCGCACCACCGAGTCCCGTTCCTTCCTTTATAACCTTTTCAACTTCCTCATCATGCGCTGGTGTGCGTTGGCAAAAACGGGTGAGATGCAGCGCTTGCTGTTGCAGTCGATCATCGATCACGGCTACGGTGTCGCCGAGTACCTCGCAAAGCATGGGTGCGTTCCATCGCCTGCTGAATTGAGTCAGTACAAACCGGAGCTGTATCGTTTCGTCGGCGAAAAACCAGACCGCGCCCGCAAGTAAATTCCCCTTGCCTCTCCCGGCACTTCTGCCGATAGTCCGCTCAGCGTCCACGTAAATGGATGCGTTGGCAATTGTTGGCTGGACTGATCATCTGGAAATGCCAATTCGGAAAACAAATTCAGAGCCGGATCAGATAGCCTCGGGTTTGATCACCTGGGGTGACAAGGTTTACGCCTTCTGGTCCGGTTCTGATTGTTGGAAAGAGAAGACAATGACGACGGTAGAAAAACAAACGGCGGCCGGCGAGCGCGCGGCCGATTCACCCAATCCGATCGAACAACAAATCACGGCAGAGCTTCGCGAGCGCCACTTGCCAATATCCGGCCTGCATCTCCCTGGCTTCGCTGGCATTTGGGAATGGCCCGATGACGACGTGCTGCGATTCGTCTGCGAGCAGATTCACCAGGAGCGCTGTCACCTCGCCGACATCGCCCTCGAAAGCAATGACGCGAAGATGCAATCAGAAATCGCCGAACTCCTCCACATGGCCGGGGCCGTCGCTGCGCAAAAGCCGCCCTGTGAAAACCTGTGGGGAATTCTGCAAGTGTTAAAGCTCGACAATGACAACGTGCTGGCGCAAGTTTGCCTGCATCTTTACAAAGTGAGCCGCGCCATCATCCAAAAATCGCGACAGCATTACACCAATCCTCTCGATCAGGTTGGCTTGGCTCACGCGCTCGTCGCTGCTGAACAACTCGTCCAGCGCGAAGGCATCGCGACTGATCTTGAGGGGCGGAAGCAAGACCACAAACCTACGCTTGTTCAGCAATGGGCGTGGACAGTCACAACCAAACTCGCGCGCCAATACTTAAGATGCGCATCGGAGGATTCAATATGAAACCTGGCGTTAGTCTCTTCTTCCCGACATACGATGACCGCGATCTTATCAAGCAGTTGAAAGAGATCGCTGTAGGTGACACTCAAGCAGCCATCGTAATGATTGCCGACACGCCAAACGTTGAACTTGTTTGGGCAGATGATCCGAATGCCCTTAAACGGCTCGCTCATCTCACCGATGAGAGGCTTGATCCAATCGGCATAGGAGCGATCAGTCCCGACGACATCGAGCCGCGCGTAATCCCATTCGCTCAGCCACACGCGAGCGTCGCACCCATCATCTATAATGAGTTTGCCGCTGGCTTCGCATCGAGTGGGCGTAATGTGGCAGGATTCACGTTTAAGTTTCTACCGCTTCCGCAGCGATCTTAAAACCGTCCGCCAACACAATCGGAGGAACACACAGCCTGGTCGCACTCGCGACCGGGCTCTTTTTCAGCTCTCGTGTTACGCGAGGCCATCCAGGTCTCAGGTTACGCGAGTAGGTTTCACTTCCTGGGATTGCCTTGAATGCTGGCCGCTCGGCCGTTGAAAGCCGCCTGCACGGCGCTTGCAAAAGCCACAATTCCGCCGAGCGAATCGACCCCGAAAACAGCGTGTGTCACTTCGGCACACTGCTAAAATCAGCCCAATTTCCGTTAACCACTACTTCTGCAAAGAAATGCCCACAAACGCCCCGCTGAACACCGCTTCCGAGCAATGGTGACGGGCCTGTTGAACTTTCGGAACTCTCGTTGCAGAACTACACGGCTAACATGCAGAACGTGAGCGCGTGAGCGGCGCGTCCGAAATCGTTCGTAAAAGCCTGATTTCCCGCGTCTTCTCGCTCTTTCCGCTTAATCCCGCCAAATGCAGAACAACGCGGCCAAGACTCATTCCTTCTTAAATGGTGCGCGCTGCAGGGTTTGAACCTGCGACCCCTTCCGTGTGAAGGAAGTGCTCTACCGCTGAGCTAAGCGCGCAAGTGGCTGCGATTACCAGAGCGTGACTGTGCCACCCCCGATGCGGCTTTGCAAACCGTTAAAGGCGCGCGCCAGCCGACTCCGGTGTTGTCGGAAGCAGCTTACCTGGGCCTGAATCGAGTTGTCGTTATGGTGAAAGTCTGGTAGAATCTACGACGACGCCAGATGTTTCTTGTTATCCCAGCGGGGGTCGACTATAGCGCGCGGCGCTATCCCATAGTTACGTTCACGCTCATCGGTACCAACACGCTCATCTGGCTGGCCACGCTAATTGCCTTCTTTCAAACCCACGGCGACTCGGACGAGTGGATACTGAATCACCTCTGGCTAAAGCCGAGCGAGTCGGTGTGGTACACGTATATCACGTCTCTGTTTGTGCACGCTGGTTTTCTCCACCTCCTCGGCAACATGATATATCTGTTTCTTTTCGGATCGTGCGTCGAGGACATCATCGGTCGCTGGGCGTTCATCGCGTTCTATCTCCTCGGCGGTTTGGCGGCGGATTTTTCGCATATTGCGGTAACACCCGAGCATTTCGCGTCTGACATGCCGCTCGGGGGCGCTTCGGGCGCGGTGTCGGCCTGCATAGGTGGCTTTTTATTGCTGTTACACCGCACGAAAATCGAGTTCCGCTGGGTAGTGTTCGTCTTTCGTGTGTTGACGGGGGTTTTTTGGCTGCCGGCATGGCTGGTCATTTCGTTTTGGTTTTTAAAAGACCTTTTCTTCGCGATTGTGAGCGCGACGACTGAGGAATCGGGAGGCGGCGTTGCCTTCGCCGCTCACGTTGGCGGCGTCCTTGCCGGTCTGGCGATGATTGGCACTTATAAAGGCTATCTCAGATTACGCCCTCCAGTCGAAGAGGCGGGAGAAGACGAGGAAGGAGTGATTGTACAGCCAATTGTGGCATCACAAGAACCGGCAACGATCTACTTGTGCGAAGGCACAACCCAATCAGGCCCGTTCACGCAGGCGCAAGTCACGCAAATGCTCGCATTGGGAGCCATTTCTGTCGAAACGCTCTACTGGGAGGAAGGCATGGCTGAATGGCGCGTCATTGCCGAGTTGCCCGTTCAGCAATAAGTTGCCTTAAATCAGGACAGTAGTGGTAGCGCTGCCGCTTTTGGTGATGGAGAAATCATTGCCAATTCCGTTGAATATTCCTTCTTGCAACTAAGTCTCAATTACAATAACGTCGCTACACGTGACTGAACAGCGTCCAGTTTGCTCGAAAACGGTTTGCGCGGACCCGTATGTCTGCCCATTGAGCCGGGTCCTGGCGGGCACTGCCGTGCGCATCAGGCGTCTCGATGCCCCGCCGGAAGTCACGGTTCGCCTGCGCGAGTTGGGGTTTTGCGAGCAACAGCGCATCAAGCTGTTAAGCCGGCATCCGAACCTTATTTGTCTGGTCTGCAACGCCCGCCTCGGTATCAGCCCCGAACTGGCGGACAACATTCTCGTCGAGCCGATCACTGCTCAAGGCCGGGCGTAGGCTATGGCCGATGAGAGCCAACCGCTGACCACCCTCGCAGTCGGCAGCGCCGCCACCGTTTCCGAAATCAAAATTTCTCCCGAAAATCGTGGACGCCTTCTCGAAATGGGCTTGCTCGTCGGCACGCCGGTTGAACTCGTCCGCTTTGCCCCGCTCGGTGACCCGGTCGAAATCAAAGTTCGCGGGTATCATCTCACGCTGCGCAAGCACGAGGCCGAACAGATTTGGGTGAAACGCAAATAAGTTTCCGTGCCTCCCGATGTCCGCTGCCGTTGAACCAACTCCATCTCAGGTCGCCCTCCGCTACGTCGTCCTGACGGGAAATCCGAATTGCGGCAAGACGACGGTCTTTAATGGGTTGACCGGCCTCCGCGCCAAAGTCGGCAACTATGCTGGCGTCACCGTCGAGAGGAAGGAAGGGCGGCTCCTGGAATCGAGCAAAGAGAATCCGATCATGGTGCTCGACTTGCCGGGCACCTACAGCCTCAGCCCGCAATCGCTCGATGAGCAAATCGCGCGTGACGTTCTCTTCCATCGTTTGCCAGAGGTCCCGCCGCCGGACCTCGTGATCGTTGTGGTGGATGCGTCGAACCTCCAGCGCAACCTTTATTTCGCGACGCAAGTCATCGAACTGGGCTATCCAACACTGATCGCGCTAAACATGGTGGATGTTGCGGCCGAGAATGGCCATCGAATCGACGCGAAGGCGCTGAGCGATGAGCTGGGCGTGCCGGTCTTTCCGCTCGTGGCTAGCAAAGGGACCGGAATCGCCGAACTTCGCAGGCGCATTCTCGTGGGACCGCACGAACAGCCCGCGCCGAAAACGTTCAGCGAGTTGCCGCGGAGTTTTACAAGCGAAGTCGATACGATTGCTGATTTATTGGAACAGATTTTTCCTGAAACGCATTACCAGGCTGAAGCCGAAGCGGCCCTGATCCTGAGCGACGAACGGTCTTTTCCCTCGAGTGGACAACATTATCCCGATCGTATTCGCGATGAAGTTCTCCAGGCCCGTCAGCGACTGGAGAAGGCAGGCGTGGATTGGCGCAGTGCGGCCATTGAGGCGCGTTATGCGCGCATTTCGGAAATCCAGCGGACGGTCACGGCGGATGAGTCAATCGAAGGCGATACAGTCAGCGACAAGCTTGACCGTGTGCTCACGCACAGAATTTGGGGGCTGCTGATTTTTCTGCTGATCATGACGGCGATGTTCCAGAGCATTTTCAGCTTCGCGGAGCTGCCCATGAAAGGACTCGAGAAAGGCGTCGATTGGGTTGGGGGTCTCGTCAGCGGTATTATTCCGCCCGGTGCGTTTCAAAGCTTGTTGGTCGATGGCATTATTGCTGGGGTCGGCGCCGTGATCGTTTTTCTGCCGCAAATCTGCCTGCTGTTTCTGTTCATCGGATTGCTGGAAGATACCGGCTACATGGCGCGTGCGGCGTTCCTGATGGACCGCCTCATGAGCAAGGTGGGGTTGCATGGCAAAAGCTTCATTCCGATGCTGAGTTCCTTCGCCTGCGCGATTCCCGGCATCATGGCGACGCGCACCATCGAGAGTCCAAAGGACCGTCTGGTAACAATCCTGGTTGCGCCGCTAATGAGCTGTTCGGCGCGATTGCCGGTTTACACGGTGCTGATCGCGGCCTGTATTCCGAACAAACGCGTCCTCGGCTTTCTGAAACTCTCCGGCCTGACGATGTTGTCCATGTATCTGCTCGGCATTGTCGTCGCGCTGCTTATGGCGTGGGTTTTCAAACGGACTTTGCTCAAAGGCCCCACCCCCCTGCTCATTATGGAATTGCCGCCCTATCGTCGGCCAGTGTTCCGAATCGTCTTGCGTCACATGTGGGACCGCTCAAGGATTTTCCTGCGCCGCGCGGGAACGGTAATTCTCGGCATCAGCATTTTGTTGTGGTTCCTCGCAACATATCCCAGAAACTCGGAAATCGAGAACTCCTACCAGGCTCAGCGACAGCAGATACAAGAAACGGCACCGCCAGGCGCGGAGCGCGATACAAAGCTAAGCGAACTCAATAAGCAGGAGGCCGGCGCGAAATTGCGACGAAGTTATGCAGGAAAATTCGGGCGTGTTATCGAGCCCGTCATCAGGCCTTTGGGATTCGACTGGCAGATCGGTATCGGCATCGTGGCCTCGTTCGCTGCGCGTGAGGTTTTCGTCAGCACCATGTCGCTTGTCTATAATGTCGGCAAAATGAAAGACCCCGGCGAAAACACCCAAACGCTGGCCGAAGTGATGAAGACGCAGCAACGCCCCGATGGTTCTCCCGTGTACACAACCCTCGTGGGCATCACCTTAATGGTCTTTTATGTGTTCGCGCTCCAATGCGTCAGCACAGTCGCGATTGTGCGGCGCGAGACGAATTCCTGGAAATGGCCGGTTTTCCAATGGGCCTACATGGGCCTGCTCGCGTGGCTGCTTGCCTTTGTGACTTACCAGGGTGGAAAGTTGCTGGGATTTTAGAAACTAAACTGCGGATGTCGTTGCAATTTCTCCCACGTTTCGGGGGACATCCTGGTCTGGCGGTATTGGGGAGTCCAGAGCGGTTCGGCGCTCGTCGAGCGATGCGCCCGTTCGAGCCACTTGCGATCGAGTGGTTCGTCAATGAGAGACACCGAGTTGGTCGCAATCGTAGTTTCTTCCTTTTCACCGGTCGCGTGTCCCACACCCACATAGAATCCGGCGAGCAGCAGTGAAACGCGCAACATCGTGCTTCGTGAATAGGTCGGCAGCGCACACGGGCGATTCGCATCCAACAAATTAAAGATTCGCGCGAAGAGCGGCTGTGTCCACATCGCTGGATTGGTCGCGGGGGAAAAAGCATCGAACAAAATCGCGTGCGGCTTCGGCAGTTTTTCAGCCGCGGCGCTATTCAGGTATTGCGGGAAGTCGCCCAGGCGCAGTTCCCAATCAACCTGCTGTTGTCCGTTCGACAACCGGACGTGATGTGCGTGAAGCAATTGTCTCAGGGACTCTTCAAAGCCGCCGAAATAACCGAGTTCGGCGGCGTGCTGGAGGCCGAATTCCAGCGGAGCGAGTGTATGATCGAAGCTGATCACCCGCAGTTTTCCGGAAATTTCGCAGGTCGCGCGCAACACGGTGAGAACATTCGCTGCCGCTCCCAGGCCCACGTCCCAAATCACGAATTCCCCGTCGCTTTCGCCCATTCGTTCCGGCAATCGCAACTGCCGCACATAAAGGGCTTCCGCTTCCGCTACCGGTCCGACGACGGGATGAAACGTCTCTTTGTGTTCGAGGGAGTGGACGCTTGCGACTCCATTCGCCAGCTTCGCGATCCGGTAAAGTTTCAGATTGTCAGGCGCTTCGTTTCTCAGATGATCAGGATAACAGGATATGGACCAATTGCTCAAGTTACTGCAGGAAAATGCCGCGTTGCGACCGGCTCAACTCGCCTCAATGCTCAACCAGTCCGAGAAAGAGGTGGAGGCGAAGATCAAGGCCTACGAAGCCGACCACGTTATTCTCGGCTATCGCGCCATTCTCGATGAAGAAAAGATTGGCATGGAATCGGTCCGCGCGGCCATAGAAGTGAAGATCACGCCCGAACGCGGTGGCGGATTCGACCGTCTCGCCGAGCGCATCGCGAAGTACAATGAAGTCAAATCCTGCTACCTGATGAGCGGGGGTTACGATTTGCTCGTCGTTGTTGAAGGAAAGAACCTGCGTGATGTGGCCTCGTTTGTATCCGAGAAGCTCGCGACAATTCAGGGCGTCATTTCCACCGCGACCCATTTCATCCTCAAACCCTACAAGGAACAGGGCGTGTTGATGCATTACGAAGAGGATGATGAACGGCTCGCCGTGACACCTTAATGAAAACAAGCTGTTGCCAATGTGACGGGCGAACCTGCGGCCCAAAACTTGTCACGGCGCTAGCCACCCCGCCATAGGCCTGGATTTTCTGCTGGCGTGCAGGTTGGCGGTTGTCCATCGTTTCTCTTATGAAAGCTTCTCACGCGCGTTCATCCGCATTTTCACGCCGCCAATTCATTGCCACAACCGCCGCTGCGATCGCTGCGCCGACATTTATTCCCGCGAGCGCGCTCGGTCGCGATGGGCGGCCCGCGCCTTCCGACCGCATCGTCGTTGGTATTGTTGGTTGGGGCATGATGGGCCCCGGCAACACGGACGGGTTGATGGCCGAAAAAGATTGCCAGGTAATCGCCGCGTGCGACCTCGACAAGCGTCCACTGCAACAGGCGGTTGACAGAATCAACAAGAAATACGGCAACAGCGATTGCAAATCCTATCACGATTATCGGGAAATGATCGCCCGCGACGACATCGATGCGGTGATGCTTGCGATTCCGGATCATTGGCACGCGTTGGCCTCCGTCGACACGGCGAATCACAAGAAGCACATTTACGGCGAAAAACCGCTCGCGCGCACGATCGCGGAACAGCAGGCAATCGTGAAAGCAGTTCAGAAAAATAAAGTTACCTGGCAGACCGGTTCGTGGCAGCGTTCACAAGACAATTTCCACAAAGCCGCAGAGATCGTGCGCAACGGCCTGATCGGCAAAGTGAAACATGTCGAAGTCGGACTGCCGGGCGGACACGCCGATTTCAAGAAGACGAAGGACAAAATAGAGCCGACCCAGCCACCGCCTGAGCTCGATTACGAGAGGTGGATCGGCCCCGCGCAAATGATGCCCTACATCGAAGCGCGCGTGCACATGAACTGGCGTTGGAACTACAATACCGGTGGAGGTCAGTTGCTCGATTGGATCGGCCACCATTGCGACATCGCCCATTGGGGACTCGATTTTGATAACACGGGTCCAATGGAAGTCGAAGGCGAAGGCGAATTTCCGCCGAAGGATGCTGTTTGGAATACCGCGACGAAATACCGCGTCAATCTCACCTATCCAAAAAATGTCACCATGACCATCGCGGGCGGCCATTCCGACATAAAGGGCGGTACGAAATGGATCGGGGAGGATGGCTGGGTGTGGGTTGATCGTGGCGCATTCGATGCCTCAAAACCCGAGTGGAAAGAGTGGAAGCAGATCCCGGACGAATTACGCAAAGTGAAGCTTTACGAGTCCCGCAACCATTACCGCAACTTCCTTGATTGCGTCAAATCGGGCAAACCGACGATCACGCCGGTCGAGACGGCGCATCATTCCGCAATCCCCGGGCATCTCGGCCTGATCGCAATGCTCGTAGGCACCAAGATCAAATGGGACGCGAAGAAGGAGCAGATCATCGGTAATGAGCAAGCCAGCAAGCTTTTGCGTCGCGAATACCGCGCGCCGTGGAAGCTGGCATAGCCTTTTAGGCAGACGAAACGGAGCGCGGTTGCCCGCGCTCCCGTTTGAGCACCTCGATTCACATTTTCTTTCTCCCGGAAGCGCCGTAGCTTCCCAGCGATGTTTCGCCCTTGCATCGACCTGCACGAAGGCAAAGTCAAACAGATCGTCGGCGGCACGTTATCCAACGATCCCTCCCCGGTGCGGACGAACTTTGTCTCGGAGCGACCGGCATCGTGGTACGCGGAGTTGTACAAGCGGGACGGACTAAAAGGCGGCCACGTCATCATGCTCGGGCCGGGCAACGAGCAACCCGCGCGCGAAGCACTGGCCGCTTACTCGGGCGGTTTGCAAATCGGCGGCGGCATCAACGCGGAGAACGCCCGCGCATGGCTCGATGCCGGCGCTTCACACGTCATCGTGACCTCATGGGTCTTTCACAATGGACAGTTGGATTGGGATCGGCTGCGCAAAGTTGTCACTGTGGTCGGCAAAGAACGGCTCGTACTCGACCTGAGTTGCAGAAAGCGGGGAGCTGATTACGTCGTGGTAACCGATCGCTGGCAGAAGTTTACCGATCTCGCCCTCTCGGCCGATACGTTGAGTAGACTCTCCGCTCATTGCGCCGAGTTCCTTGTCCACGCTGTGGAAGTTGAAGGCTTGTGTCGCGGAATTGATGCGGAATTGGTCGAGAGGCTCGGAGAGTGGGCTACGATCCCAACCACATATGCCGGAGGCGCAAATTCGTTGCGTGATCTCGAGGAGGTGACGCGGCTTGGAAAAGGTCACGTTGATCTGACAATTGGCTCCGCTTTAGACATCTTTGGTGGCAAGGGCGTGAAGTACGCCGATGTCGTCGCGTTCAATAGCCGGCAACACGTGGCGGAGTCGAAAAAGAAACGATGAGCGGCCTCCATAAAGATTCTGGCGATCCGTGGACATTCTTTGGGCAGTTCAGCCAGGGCGAAATTGACCGCGCGACACAACTCCTCGCGGCATCCAATATCGCATTCTATATCAGCGAGGACGTCCAATGGGATAAAACCAGCAAATGGTCTGGCCCCTATTGTCTGTGGATTCAAGACGACCATTCGGAAAAAGCGGCGTCTTTGCTTGTTCCCTTGTTCAAGTCCAACAAACCAAATTAGGACACTCCTGTCAGGCGCGGAAACTCGACATTCTTCGTGTCTGTTCTAAGCTGTAGCGATGCAGTTGGCGGCGCGCCCATTCAGAATTGCCGGTCGCGAGTTCCGATCACGGTTGATGATCGGCACGGGGAAGTTTTCCTCGCCCGAAGCGATGCGCGACGCCCTCGCCGCCAGCGGAACCGAAATCGTCACAGTCGCGCTCCGACGCGCCGACCTCAGCGGAAAAAAGGACCCGTTTGCGAACATCCTCGAGTTCGTCGATCCGGAGCGTTACCTGGTCCTGCCGAACACCAGCGGTGCAATGAACGCCGAAGAGGCCATTCGCCTCGCGCGGCTTGCAGCGGCCGCGGGACTGCCAAAATGGGTCAAGCTGGAGATCCATCCCGATCCGCGCTATCTGCTGCCTGATCCGGTCGAAACGCTGAAGGCGGCGGAGATTCTCGTGCGAGAAAGCTTCACCGTGCTGCCCTATATCAATGCTGATCCAGTTCTTGCGAGGCGACTGCAAGACGTCGGTGTTGCGACGGTAATGCCGCTCGGCTCCCCCATCGGCTCCAACCGCGGCCTGCGCACGCGCGATCAGATCGAGATTATCATCGAGCAGGCAATCGTTCCGGTAGTGGTCGATGCTGGCCTTGGGGCGCCAAGCCACGTTGCTGAGGCGATGGAAATCGGCGCCGACGCCGTGCTCGTCAACACGGCGATAGCGATTGCGAGCGATCCAAACGGGATCGCAAACGCGTTCAAAATGGCTGTCCAGGCCGGACGCGCCGCCTACGAAATCGGGCTGGCGACGCGCCAGCAATACGCCAGCCCGACAAGTCCATTGACGGCCTTTCTCGACAGCGACTCCTGAAGGGCAATGAAGGGGAACACGATCAGCCCTCAACGCGTTCGTCAAATCCTGACGGCTGCGCAGCGCGCGCGCATCGTCGTGATCGGCGACGTGATGCTTGACCAATTCATCTGGGGAAACGTCGCGCGCATTTCGCCCGAAGCGCCGGTGCCGGTCGTCGAATTCGAGCGCGAGAGTTTCATGCCCGGCGGCGCCGCTAATGTCGCGCGCAACCTTTCTGCATTGGGTGCGCAAACCGAGTTGTTCGCCTTTGTGGGCCGTGACGATGCAGCGAAGAGACTCGAACAGCTATTGGCTGAGCAGCGTGTCGATTGTCGAGGGCTGCTCGTTCAAAACAATCGTCCTACAAGCATCAAAACTCGCATCGTCGCGCACCAGCAACAGGTTGTGCGCGTGGATCGCGAAACCAGCACCGATCTCGATGGGCCGGGCACCCGGCGTTTGCTGGCGGCGCTTGAGCCGGCGATTCTTTCGGCAGATGCCGTGATCGTCGGGGATTACGGAAAGGGTGTGGTCACACAGGGATTGCTCGATGAATTGCGGCGTGTTTGCCATGCGCGCGGCGTCTGGCTGAGTTTCGATCCCAAGCCGGTGCACCAGTTGAATCTGGCCGACCTCTCGCTCATCACGCCGAACCGCAAGGAGGCCTTCGCATTGGCAAGTTTAGCCGACAACAGCCGCGCTCCAAATCCAATGCAGGATTCGGCGCTTCTCCGTGCCGCGGACAAATTGCTGCAGGATTTACAGCCCGCTTTGCTCCTGATCACTCTGGGAGATCAGGGCATGCTCCTCTGCCAGCGCAAGCACAAGCCGTTTCACATTCCGACTGTCGCGCAGGAGGTCTTCGATGTTTCAGGAGCCGGTGACACGGTCATCGCAACCTTCACCATGGCAGTTGCGGCCGGCGCGTCACCCGTCGAGGCGGCTACAATTTCAAACCACGCCGCAGGAGTTGTCGTCGGCAAAGTTGGCACTGCAACCGTCACGCCCGACGAACTCGCGCGGAGTTTTGTGAACCATCGATGACACTCCAGAAATTAACGCCTGCAGCAATCCGCGCCATGAAAGGCCGGCAGAAGGTCGCCGCACTGACTGCTTACGATTATCCGACAACAAAACTCCTTGATGAAGCTGGCGTTCCTCTGATCCTCGTCGGTGATTCCCTTGGCATGGTTGTGCTCGGTTATCCCGACACAACGCATGTAACCATGGCAGACATGGAGCACCACGTCCGCGCCGCGGCTCGCGCGCGTCCGAAAGCGCTGCTCGGAGCCGATCTGCCGTATCAAAGCTACGAAACCGCGTCGATAGCGGTTGAGAATGCGCGACGGTTGATCGCAGCCGGCGCGGAGGCCGTCAAAGCCGAAGGCGGCCGCTCGATTCTGGACCAGGTTAAGGCTTTCAAGGTGGAAGGCATTCCATTCATCGGACATCTGGGGATGCTGCCGCAGCACGTGCTTGAGGAAGGCGGCTACAAAATCAAAGGCAAAACTGCCGCCGAACGCGACAACCTGATTGTCGATGCAACTGCACTTGCTGAAGCCGGCGCGTTTGCAATCGTGCTCGAACTGGTGCAGCCCGATGTGGCGGCCGAAATCACGGCGCGCGTCCCTGTTCCCACCATTGGCATCGGCTCAGGCGCAGGTTGCGACGGACAAATCCTCGTCACACACGATCTGATCGGCATGTTCCCGTGGTTCACGCCAAGATTCATAAAGCCACGCGCAAAGTGCGCTGAAGAAATTAAGTCTGCCGTGACGGGCTGGATGCAATCGTTGTGAGCCAATGAAACGCTTGACACATATCGACGATCGCGGCGAAGCGCGCATGGTCGACGTGTCGAAGAAGCCGTTATCGCAACGTGAAGCGATTGCTCGCGGAGAAATTCGCGTCGCATCAGAAACACTCACGCTAATCGAGTCGCACCAGGTTGCGAAAGGTAACGTATTGGCCACGGCGCGAGTTGCCGGCATTATGGCCGCCAAACGCACCGGGGAGCTGATTCCGCTCTGCCATCCGTTGCCCATAACGCACTGCGAAGTCGAGTTCGACATTCCGCGTTCACGCGACAGGATTCTCATTACGGCGTCGGCCCGCATTACGGCTCAAACCGGCGTCGAGATGGAAGCGCTCACGGCGGTGGCGGTGGCTGCCCTTGCCATTTACGATATGTGCAAAGCCGTCGACCCGAAGATGGTCATTTCCGACGTGCGGCTGGTGAAGAAAACCAAAACGCCTATGATCTGAGGTATGCAGATTCGCGCAGGCATCATCACAATTTCTGATCGCGCCTCGAAAGGACTCTACGACGATCTTGGCGGTCCGGCGCTTCGGAAAGCCGCGGACGGCTATGGATGGAAAGTCACCGCCGAAGGCCTCGTGCCGGACGAAAAACGCGATATTCAACGCGCCATTCGCGAGCAAATCGGCAAAGGCTGCGAGTTGATTTTAACGACCGGCGGAACCGGTGTAGCCTTGCGCGACGTAACTCCCGAGGCCGTGCGCGAAATAGCGATGCGCGAGCTGCCCGGCTTTGGTGAAGTGATGCGGCTGGAATCGATGAAGATCACCAAAAACGCGATTCTTTCGCGCAACCTCGCTGCGGTCGTGGACAAAACGCTTGTCATTTGCCTGCCCGGAAAACCGAGTGGCGCGGTCGAGTGCCTTGGCTTCGTAGTCGGCGCGATTCCGCACTGCATTGAAGTTTTGCAGGAAGTGCCGACAAGCTGTTGAGGTATGCGGCTGCTGGTCGCATTGTTCCTGGTGAGCCTGTGCGCGGGTTGTTCGAGTTCGCGCGTCAGCTCGCAGCCGGCGCAACCGCCTCCGCCAGGAACGCCGGCGGCCGTGGTTTGGATTCGCGGCGAAGTGAAAAATTCCGTCCTGCCATGGACTGAGGAACTGACCGTTGCGCGCGCGATTGTCGCCGCCGACTACAGGGGCCTTGGGGATCCATACAACATCCTGCTCATTCGGCAGGGTCAAACCCGCAAAATCAGTCCGCGGAACCTTCTCAACGGGCGCGATGACCCCCCGCTTGAACCGGGTGATATGATCGTCATCGAAAGGTAGATCAAGAGGGCGCGTTCGGCTATTTGACTGCGCTTTCCGATCCTCTCGGTTCCGGGCGTGGAGAATCGGCGACAAGCTTGAGGGCTTCATCGATGTAAATCTCGCCGGTCATTTCACCTAGACTCGTGCGCGAGACATAGTCGTATCGCTTGAAACTGCCCCAATCGACTTTTGTCAGGATGTAACCGAATGCGTCGTTCGTGAGACCGAAAAGCAAGTTGTGCTTGCCGCGCATTTTGCGTTTCACGTAATAGCCAATGTTTGGCAGCGCTTCGCCCGGAATGGTGACGATCTGCGCATCGCCGACGTTCACGAGATTTAATTGTGTCCTCACCCGGTTCGTGTCGCCGTTCGGATATCCGAGCGGCGAACTCATCATCACGGCGCGCAGCGTCGGCGAATCGACAGGAAAGGAAATCGTCTTCGCCGCGCAAAAGAGTTTTGGATTCTCCTGCAATGGCGCTGCTTGCACGATGCGCAAGGCTTCATTCGCCAGCAATTCGCCGATGCGCACGCACTCGGCCCATGTGCGCATATCTTTTGCTCCAGGAGAACGGTTATCCGCTGTGACCATGCCGCCCTGCGCGCTGTTCATGAACAATGCCGTGCCGCCTCCGTTCGCCTGGATGCGCTCATGGAGCGGGCCGAGCAGGTCTGGACTGAGAATTCCTTCGCGTGCTCCAAGCACTTCAGGGTGGATCGCGTAATTGACGAGCGTGGCGAACGGCTTGCCGTCCGCGCTGATTGCTTGAATGACAGTGCAACGCGGATCATACAACTCTGGTGCGTAGTAATTGTAGGCGATTTTTCCTTTAGCGTCGCCGGTCGCGATCTTGAGTTTTGCGGGCTGCAACTTGCTCGCCGCTTCATTGATTGCTTCCGCCATGCGATTGCAGACGAAATCGACGTACTTCAGATCAATGGCGAAGCCGCCCTTGCCATCGGGAAAGCCATAGCAGTCCGGCGCACTGTGCGTGTGCGTCGCGCCAATAAGGATATTTTCAGCCGGGATGCCGGTGACTTTCGCGCGCACCTTGTTCCCAAGAATGGACGGGAAGCCCAGGAAATCCGCGCTCACAATCGCAACGCGCGTCTTCTCGTCGGCGAGGACGAGCGCGCGCACCGTCAAATCCCCTTCTTTCCTGCTGACGGGATTAGATGGCCCGACTCCTCCCGAAACGGGCAGCAGCGGGTCTGGGGTAACGATTCGAACCGCTATACCGGCGCTAAATTCGGCATGGGCCAAAACCGGCAGGAACAGACAAAGAAATGCGATCGCTCTCATAAAGTTGCCGATGGGAGTAAGTCTCATTTTCGTGGGCTCGTCGAGCGACATCTGGCTCGCGATAAATTGGGCTTGATTTTCCTGACCGCGGGCTGTTAGTCTCGCATTGTTCCAATAGAACCGACTGGCTGTGTCCCATCACATCCGGCATCGATCGATGGAACACGCTCATGAGCAACGGCAAAGCCGCCGGCGAACCGAATTGAACCAAATATGAAGACGACTCGTTTCCCTCTGCTTCACCTCTGCACCTTATTTCTGCTGGCACTCGCGCTGGGTATCCCCAGATTCGCCGATGCTCAGCAAATTACGACCAATTGGGCTGCGTACAACGATCATCGGCGAGGTCCAACTATCCCGCCGCATGTGCCGACAGCGGCAAGTTGGGGCACGCTTGCGAGGGTGACCGGTTATGATATGGGTGCTCCCGGTAACACCACGGGTGCTGTCCTGACGAACTTCTATACCGGTAATGCCTTACCGGTAACGATGACCGTCGTCCGAACTGGTGCCCCCGATGATTTCGGCACGGTTGCGGCCCCCCAAACGAATACTCCCCTTGGTCGCTTGTTCTTCGGTGTCCTCGATCTTTCCAACATTGGCATTGTTGGCGTTGACGCGGGTCTCGAGGTCAACGGCACCGTGGACTTTGTAACCTTTACGTTCAATGGTCTGAATCCTGATAAACGCTACGTGTTTCGCGGGACTTCCTGCCGCGGTAACGGTTACGCCTTGCGCTGGGCCGTTGCTACGATCACTAACGTCAATGGGTTCATTAACGCCCACATCAATGGGACCGGAACTGATCCAAATTCGCGCGTTCTCACGTCCAATGATTTCCCTGCTGACCTCGGACCGGGGCAAGCGGCATGGAATAGCGGCGACAACGTCGAAGGAGCCGTTGTCGGGTGGGATTTCATCGCACCGATGCCGGATGGCAGCTTTTCCATCATCGTCGAGCAATATACGAATCACGTCTCCGCGACGCAGGTTGCCAATGATGTGAACTACGGCTATTCGTTCGGCGCCATCCTGTTGGCCGAAGTGGAAGCTTCTCCTCCGGTCATCACGCAGAATCCCCCGGCGCAAACCACGCTGGAACAGAATCGTTCATTTAGCCTGAGTATATCCACCTCAAAAACACCATTGCTTTACCAATGGTATAAGGAAGGTTCCGGGCCAATCTCCGGCGCGACCTTCCCAACCTATTCCGTCCCTCTCGCCGCAGTAGGCGATTCGGGAAATTATTACGCTGTAGTTTACAATCCGCTCGCCCGGGCCACCAGCACCGTGGCGCACGTGACGGTGAATCCGGATGTGACCCCTCCCTCGGTTCTTGCGGCATTCTCTTTCCCCACATTCGATCCGGCGACGCAGGTGGCGACTTTGGACCATGTCACGGTCGAGTTTAATGAGGCAGTGCAGGCCGGCAGTGTCAGCACTCCCTCCCAATACACAATCTCCGGCGGCGTTGGCACGCCGACATCGGTAACGTTTACCAATGGGCGCAGCGTCATTCTAACCCTCGCGGCGCCACTGGCTGAGGATACTGCCTTTACCGTTCAAGTGAGCACTGCGACCGACCTGGCGGGAAACACCGCCGGGGCCATGACCGCGCCCTTCCGCAGTTGGATGCGCGGCCCCGGCAACAATCTGTTGTACGAGTACTATGATACCGGTGCAGGAGTTGATGTCGCTCTGTTGACTAATCATGTCTCGTTTCCGAACAATCCGACTTTCCGCACAAACCTGTGGGCCCTGGATACGCGCGTAGTATTCCCCGACGATTCGCAAGGCGGATACGGTGCCCGAATCAGCGGCGTGTTCATTCCGCCTTTCTCGGGCGACTGGGTCTTCTTCCTTCGCGCGTGGGACCGCGGCACGCTCTTTCTCAATCCTAATGGCCTTGACCCCGCGGGGCGCGAGATGGTCTTGCAGGAAGTCACGGGGGGCGACCCGCGTGACTGGAACAAGTTTATTTCGAGTCCGTACCGCCTCCGGGGCGGGCAGGGCTATTACATTGAAGCGCTGCAAAAGGCCGAGGCAGGAACGGGAGTGGACGTGATCAAGGCGGCTGCGCGGCCCGCAAACACGGGTTCTCCGACATTGGGCGTACTGAACAGTGCGTTGGACACAAACGCCCTCATGGGTGGGTATATCGCTTCGCCTCTGGCGCCGCGAGACCTGGGTGGGGCGTTGACTATCACTCAACAGCCCGCGAACCAGAATATCGAAGAAAACCACGACGCGGTCTTTACAGTCCAGGTCAGCAACCCAAGCCGCGCGCCGCTGCTTTATCAATGGTACAGGGATGGCGTTGAAATCGTCGGCGCCAACGGCCCGACCTATTCGTTTCAGGCGACATCGGCGGACAGCGGTCACACCTTCCGTGTTCGCGCTGCCAAGGTTGGGTCGGAGGTGACGAGCCAAAACGCCACCTTGACGGTGAGACCGGACACCACGCCGCCTCACGCAATTGAAGCGATCGGGCATTATACAAATCTCTTTGACATTATCGTCCGTTTCGACGAGCGCATCCTGCCGGCCGACGCGACGGAACCATTTGATTACTTTCTCCGCGACGCCATAGGTCCTCTTTCGGGTCCTCCCTTGAGCGGCACTCTTCTGCCGGACGGCAAGACTGTCATCATCCACTACGGGTCGGCGTTGACCTCGGGCCAGGTTTACGAGCTTGATGTGATTGATGTTCATGACCTTGTGGGTCTCCAAATCAGCCCGAATCCGACGACGCTCACGTTCACCGCGGGGCAAGGTGGCATTCCACGGCTCAGTATTTCCCTCACCGTTAACGACGCGGTAATTTCCTGGGCGGCGCCATCCACTGGCTTTATTCTTGAGGAAACGGACAGCTTGAGCCCTGCTAACTGGACTGCTGTTGGTGGTACCCCAACGGTCATTGGCAATGACAATGTCATGACCGTCACCCGACAATCGGGAATGAGATTATATCGCTTGAAACAGTAACGCCTACGACGCAAAGAACTGAAACCGGGCCGCAAGCCCGGTTTCTTTTTTTGTACGCCGTCAGCAGGCTTGCATCTGGCCACCGAAAGCGGCTACTACACACCGCGACCGCGTTCCGGAAATTCGATGAACGAGATACTCGTGCCTGCCCCGAAGCTCCTGGCATTCTGCACTGCCTGCTTCCAAAAGCTTGGACTCTCCGCGGCAAACGCTCGGCTCGCGGCTGAAAATCTTATCTTCGCCAACCTGCGCGGGGTCGATTCGCACGGGGTTATCCGCATGAAAATCTACGCCGACCGCCTGCGCCTTGGAGGGTTCAAAGCGAAAGCCCGGCCGAAAGTCGTTCGTGAAAATCAATCCTCCGCGCTGATCGATGCGCAGCATGGCGTCGGACAAGTCGCCGCGTCAGCGGCAATGAAATTGGCGATTCGCAAAGCGCGGAAATCCGGCGCAGCAGTTGTGGCCGTGAAAAACAGCAATCATTTCGGCGCTTCGGCCTTTTACACGATGCAGGCGATCGAACATGGAATGATCGGTTTCGCCGCAACGAATTCCGGTCCCACCATGGCGCCCACTGGCGGACGCGAAGGCCGGCTTGGCAACAACGCGATGGCGCTCGCGGTGCCCGCCGAGAAGTTTCCTCCGATTGTCCTCGACATGGCAACCGGCGCCGCCGCGTGGGGAAAAATTTTTGTTGCCCAACAGAAGAAGACAAAAATCCCGGCAACCTGGGCGTTGGACAAGCATGGAGCGCCAACAGATGATCCGAACGCGGCGGCGGATCATGGACTGATTCAACCCTTCGGGGGCTACAAGGGCTACGGACTGAGCCTGCTGATTGACATTCTCACTGGCGTGCTTTCCGGCGGCGCCTTTTCCACACACGTGCGAACTCTTTACAAGCAAATCGAGACGCCCTCGCGAATTTCGCACACGTGCGCTGCCCTGCGCATCGACGCGTTCATTCCGCTCGCAAATTTTCGCCGGCGCATGGACGAAATCATTGAACTGATGCACTCCTGTCCGACCGCTCCGGGCGTGGAGCGCATTTTTGTTCCGGGCGAGATCGAACATGAGACCGAGCAGCGGCGAGCAAAAGAAGGGATTCCGTTGAATCCCGAGCTGCGCGATGAACTGCGCGCGCTCGGCGATGACTTGCGAGTGAAACCGCCCTTTTGATCGAAAAGACTCGCGCTGTCCCGGCCAACATGCGACAACCTGCTGAAACCTGATCGCGTTGACGCCATGAGCACGCAACTTGCGCCCGCTGCCGTCTCAGAATCCGCTTCCAATCTGATCGCAGTGAGCAACCGGCGGCGCTGGGCAATCGTCTGGCTGCTCTTTTTCGCCTCGCTGATCAACTACTTCGACCGGCAAACGCTTGCGTACGCCATGCCCCTTTTGGCGAAGGACTTTCGGCTCGACGAAGTGCAGCAGGGCTTGCTGATGTCGGCGTTCTTCTGGACCTACACCGCGCTGCAAATTCCAATCGGACTGTGTGCGGACCGGGTGAATTTGCGCTGGCTTTATGCCGGGGCGTTTGCGCTTTGGTCGTTCGCGCAAGGCTTGACCGGATTTGCCGGATCCTTCGGCGTGCTCATCGCGTGCCGGATGTTGCTGGGGATCGGTGAGTCGATTTATTTGGTCGGCGGCACGAAAGTGGTAAGTCTCTTCTTTCCACTGTCGCAGCGCGGGTTGCCGTGCGGGCTTTTTGATGCAGGCACGCGCACTGGACTGGTATTGGAAGGGCTGACGATTGGCTTAATGTTGCAGGCGTTCGGCTGGCGAACCACGTTCGTCATTGTCGGCTTTGCGGCGTTCATCTGGCTAATACCCTGGTTCCTGGCGACGCCGCGGGAAATGCGTGAAGCTTCGGCGACTCCAGCCGCAGAACGAACGCGGATCACCTGGGGCGGGTTCACGACCTTATTGCGCAGCCGGGATTTGCTTGGGGTTTTGCTGGGGTTCTTTTGCTTCGATTATTACTGGTACTTCCTGATCAACTGGTTGCCAAATTACTTCGTGAAAGTACGGGGTGTCACAATTCTCGAAGCCGGTATTCGCGCCTCCCTGCCCTTCGTTGTTTTTGGCATTTGCCAGCCGCTGGGCGGCTGGATCGCCGACCGGCTCATCCGCCGCGGCTGGGACCCGGCGCGCACGCGTAAATTAATCATCAGCTTCGCTTTCCTCAGCGGACTTCTGATCATCCCCGCGGCATATACCACGAGCAAAGATATGGCGTTGTTGCTGATCGCCGGCGGATGTCTTGTGGGGTTATCAGCGGCCAACCAGCTCGTGCTCCTGCAAGCCTGCACTCCGCCGAAGGAGATTGGGCTCGCGGTCGGCGTTTACAATTTCGTTGGTAACATTGCCGGCATCCTCGCGCCGATCATTACCGGTTTCGTCATTAAATTCAGTGGCGGGTCCTACACCGCGGCCTTTATTGTGGCGGCCGTAATGCTCGCGGCCAGCCAGTTCTCCTACTTGTTCATTGTCGGACCGTTGCGGAATCACCGGTGACGCATGCGCTCCATCGTTGCAGCATTCAGCAAAACCGTTCAACATAGGCGAATCTCATGAAGAGCTTCATTCTCGGTATTCTTTTGGCGCTGTCGCTTTCAGTGTCCGCGTCCGAACGCGCTGACAAACACTTCCTTTACGCCGCCGTACCCGGCATTCGCGATTATCTCGAATATGGTGGCCACGGACTCCTTGTTTTCGACATCGATAACGGCCACAAATTCGTCAAACGCATTCCCACCGGTGGTTTGGACAAAGCAGGCAAGCCGCTCAACGTCAAAGGGATTTGCGCCAGCGCCGCCACGAAGCGAATCCACATCAGCACCATCAGGACTATGATGTGCCTCGATCTGCTCACCGAAAAAATGCTGTGGGAGAAAAGTTACGAAGGCGGCTGCGATCGCATGGCGCTCTCGCCCGACGGCAAAATCATTTATCTGCCTTCGCTCGAAAGCGATCACTGGCACGTGGTCGATGCGTTAAGTGGCGAGGTGATCAAAAAACTCGTGCCCAAGTCCGGCGCGCACAACACGATTTACGGGCCGGATGGCAGGTCGGTCTATTTGGCCGGCTTGAAATCTCCCGTGCTCTCGATCGCGGACACGGAGGACCACACGATTAGTCACGCCGCCGGGCCATTCAGCAATTTCATCCGGCCCTTCACCATCAACGGCAAACAGACTCTCTGCTTCGTCAACATCAACGAACTGCTTGGCTTTGAAGTAGGCGATCTTGTATCCGGCAAGAAGCTGCATCACGTCGAAGTGCAGGGATTCCAAAAGGGTGTCCCAAAACGCCACGGCTGTCCGAGCCATGGCGTCGGTCTTACGCCCGATGAAAAGGAACTTTGGCTGTGCGACGCCGCGAACTCCCGAATGCACGTGTTTGATGCAACCGTGATGCCCCCGAAGCAACTCGTTTCCATTAAGGTCCGTGAGCAGCCGGGTTGGATTACGTTCAGTCTGGATGGCAAATACGCTTATCCGTCGACGGGCGACGTGTTCGACGTAAAAACACGAAACATTGTCACCGGCCTCACCGACGAGAAGGGCGGCGAAGTTCACAGCGAGAAAGTGGTGCAGGTCGATTTCCGTGATGGCCAGCCCTCGGCAACGGGCAACCAGTTCGGGATTGGACGGGTGTTGAAATAGAAGGTCTGTGCTACGTTGCGGCATGGTGGACGCCGAGGTGTTTGCTCATGTGTTGAAGGACGACGGGAAGATCCCGAACTCGAACCTGCCGTTGCTGATCTATCGCGCCGCAGTCGAGGTGGACAACGAGGATGCGGCATCGACCTTCGAGAAACTCTTCAAGAAGAACAAACGGCACGGCACCTGGCGCGACGGCATCTATTCCTATCACCACTATCACAGCACCGCGCATGAAGTGCTCGGCGTCTACGCGGGCGAAGCGAAGGTGCAGTTCGGTGGCGACGACGGCATAGTTGACACGGTGCAAGCCGGCGATGTCGTGATTATTCCCGCTGGTGTCGGCCACAAGAACCTCGGCGGAAGCAGCGATTTTGGCGTCGTGGGCGCTTACCCCGAGGGACAGGATTATGATATGTGCTACGGCAAACCCGAGGAACGCCCTCGCGCGGTAAAGAATATCGAGCGGGTGGCAAAGCCGAAAACCGACCCGGTGTTCGACAAAGAGGGCCCGCTGCTAACACATTGGAAGTAGCGCACAAGCGTCGCGGCAGCGTCAGCTTCGTTCTTGAGTTTTACCCGTCGATTCGAGCTACAATCTTTAGTGCCCCCGCGCGCCATCATCACAGCGCTTCTGTTATGCATTTGCACATCAATGTGCGCTCAGAGCAACGTCGTGATCAGCCAGGTTTACGGCGGCGGCGGTAACGCGGGGGCAAGTTACCGCAACGACTTCATTGAACTCTTTAACCGCGGGACAAACCCGGTGAACCTCACGGGTTGGTCGGTGCAATACGCGTCGGCAAGTGGTGGCACATGGCAGACCACGATTCTGATGGGGACAATCCAACCCGGCGGCTATTACCTGGTACAGGAAGCCGGCGGGAGCACGGGCAGCAACCTGCCGCCTGCCGACACATCTGGAACAATTGCCATGAGCGCGACAGCGGGCAAAGTCGCGCTCGTCAATATTCCAACCGCTTTATCCGGAAGCTGTCCGCTGCCGAACGCTGCAGTGGTGGACCTTGTCGGTTACGGCGGCACTGCATCGTGTTTCGAAAGTAACAGCGCTTCTGCACCGGGCAACGCTGCCTCCCTGCGGCGATTGGGCGACGGCTGCATAGACACAGACAATAATTCAGCGGATTTCTTCGCGGGCAACGTCGTCCCGCGAAACAGTTCCTCGCCAACGCACAACTGTGATGTGCTGCCGCGCGCCTACGCGATTCATGAAATCCAGGGCACGAACTCCCTTTCGTCACTGGCTGGTGAGTTTGTCGTGACGACGACGAATATTGTGACCGCGCTGCGCAACAACGGCTTTTTCATACAGACGCCCGATAGCGACACGGATTCTGATCCGGTTTCGTCGGAAGGTCTGTTCGTAGTCAGCAGCGGTGTGCCGACAAATGTCACAGTCGGCGATGCGGTGGTTGTCTCGGGCACCATTGCCGAAGCCAAGCCGGCAAGTGATCCCGTGAGTCTGCCACGCACTCAGATCAGCAGCGCGACGGTGCGATTCATTTCTGCGAGCCACTCCTTGCCTGCGCCGATTACGCTGACCACGACTGATATCCACCCAAACGGCGGCCTCGAACAACTGGAGCGATACGAAGGGATGCGTGTGCGAGTCGAGGGGCTGAAGGTAGTTTCGCCAACGGACGGTTTCGTTGACGAGACGAATGCGGTGTCCACATCGAGTGGGGTCTTCTTTGGAGTGCTTGCTGATTTGCCGAGGCCTCTCCGCGAGCCGGGGATCGATATTCTAACTGCATTGCCGATAAACGCGCCATGCTGCGTCCCTCGCTTCGATCGCAATCCAGAATTGCTTCGTGTCGATAGCAACGGCCAACTTTTAACGGTCCGATGGGAGGTCACGTCCGGCACGATTCTTTCGAACGTTGTCGGACCGCTGTTCTACGAAGATCGCAGTTTCACAATTCTGCCCGATGGCCCCGCAAGCGCAATTGCCATCAGCGTCCCTGGCTTGAAGCGTCGTCCTCACGTGACGGCGAGCAATGAGCTGAGCATCGCCTCGATGAATCTGGAACACTTTTACGATGTGAGCGATGGCCCAAATGTCGCCGATCCCGTTCTCACGGCCACTGCATACAGCAATCGGTTGCACAAAGCCGCGCTGCTGATCGGCCAGGTCATGCATGGACCTGACATAGTCGGCCTTGCCGAAGTCGAAAACCTTGCCGTGCTTCAAGATCTTGCCTCCGCTGTGAGTTCCGCGTCGTATGCGGCCTTTCTGTTTCAGGGCAATGACTTTGGCGGGATCAATATCGGATTTCTCGTCAATTCTGCGCGCGTCAGCGTGACGGAAGTGACACAGCAAGGGAAAAACGCGACGTTTACAAACCCAAACACCGGAGGCCAATCGACTATTCACGATCGGCCGCCGCTTGTTTTGCGTGTCCTCATTTCCGATCCGGCATCGGTCGCCCCGCTTCCGCTCACCATTATCATGAATCATCTCCGTTCGATGATCGACATCGATGATGTCTCGGCGGGAGCGTTCGTGCGGGCGAAGCGCCGCGCCCAGGCCGCGTTCGTCGCTGAGCTTGTTCAGGAATACCAATCCGCAGGCGAACAGGTGATCGTGATGGGCGATTTCAACGCCTTCCAATTCAATGACGGCTACGTGGATGTGATGGGCACGATTGTGGGATCTCCGGCATCATCGAATCACGTGGTGCTCGCCAACCCGGACGTCGTGAATCCCAATTTGATCAATTTGATCGAAATGCTTCCGTCATCGGAACGCTATTCCTACGTGTTTGATGGCAGCGCACAGGCATTGGATCACATTCTGGTAAGCCAGGGCCTTCAACCGCGTGTCCGCGAATTCCTTTACGTCCGCAACAACGCTGATTTCCCGGAGAGTGACCGTAATAACACCGATTTGCCGCATCGACTCTCCGACCATGATCCGGTCATGGTTTACCTGCTCCTCGGCAAATTGGCTGAAATCAAATCGATCCAGTGGAGCGCAACGGCAGTGACTATCCAGGCTGAAGCCGCGCCGGCCCGAAGTTATGATTTGCAGCGCTCGAGCGACTTGCGAGTTTGGCAGAAAATCGAAAGCGCCGCAGCGGATCAGGCCGGGCGCTTTTCGTTTACTGACTTTAATCCGGTGAGTGGCGCGGCGTTTTACCGCCTGCGCGCGACGGACCAAAATTAAGCCGCTTTCTGCTGGTCGTCGTATTTCGAGTTGTCCGCCAGCACTTCCTTTTCTGCGGACACACCTGACATCGCCGCTGAGCCGACTCCATCGTTCGCAGTCCTGCTGAAAGCAGTGAAGCCCGCGACAATGAGCGCAACGACCCCGACGGCCATCGAACCCCACGACGTGTTTACCTTCGGTCCGTAGGCGCACACCTGCGGATCCGACGGAAGATAGGTTACCGGCACTGTACCGCCTTTCGAGGCACTGCGATAAACATCGCTGCTGACGCTCTTTTGCTTCTCAATGATCTGCCCGCCTTCGGGCTTAAAACTCACGGTAAGATAATAGGAGCGGCGACCCCTTCGGCCGCGTTTCTCGTACCCATCGGTCACAACGCCGACCGCTTGTTTGCCATCCGCCTGAAGTTTCTTGCTGGTGCGATATTCCTTGAATCCAAAGATCAGCAGGAACAGGCCCAGCGCCGCGCCGCCCACGAGCACAAGTAGTCTTTTGCCCTTGTTCATACTCCCAATGGCATCGGCGGCAGGCCCGAAAACTTTAGGCAAATCTACGTAGTCTGGTTACAACCTCGCCACCAGCAGCTCGCGCTGGAAAATCATCTCTTTCGGGATAAACGCGTAGATTTTCATGAACAGTTCGTCCTGGGAGAGAATCTCCCGGCGCCATTCCTCGAGGTTGATTTTCTGGACGCGCTCAAAATCCTCACGGGTGAAGTTCGGCATGTTGGTGAGATCGAAGTCGTGCGTGCGGGGCACCCAACCGAGCGGCGTTTCGTGCGCGCCGACGCAACCGTGGCAACGATCGACGACCCATTCGAGGACGCGCATGTTCTCGCCAAATCCCGGCCACAAGTGATTGCCGCGCTCGTCCTTGCGGAACCAGTTCACGGAGAAAATGCGGGGAGGGTATTTGATGCGTTTGCACATGTTCAGCCAGTGCCGAAAGTAAAAGCCCATGTTGTAGCCGGTGAACGGGAGCATCGCCATGGGATCACGGCGCACCTGGCCCACTGCGCCGGCCGCCGCCGCCGTCGTCTCCGAGCCCATCGTCGCGCCGAGGTAAACGCCGTGCACCCAATTGAACGCCTCGTAGACCAAAGGCAATGTCGTGGACCGGCGTCCGCCAAAGATAATCGCGCTGATCGGCACGCCCTGCGGGTCGGTGGCTTCGACGGCGAGGCTCGGGTTGTTGGTCATGGGCGCGGTGAAGCGGCTGTTCGGGTGGGCGGCCTTTTCTCCCGGCTGCCACAGCCGGCCCTGCCAATCGAGCGTCCCCGGAAGCGGGTCTTCGCCTTTGCCTTCCCACCAGACGTCGCCGTCCGGCGTCAGCGCGACGTTCGTGTAAATGGTGTCGCGCTTGATGATTTCCATCGCGTTCGGGTTGGATTTGATGTTCGTCCCGGGCGCAACGCCGAAGTAGCCGAATTCCGGATTGATCGCGCGCAAGGTCCCGTCGGTGCCGGGTTTCATCCAGGCGATGTCATCGCCGACGGTCCAGATTTTCCAGCCTTTGAAATGCGCGGGCGGCTGCATCATGGCAAAATTCGTTTTCCCGCATGCGCTCGGAAAGGCCGCCGCGACGAACGTTTTTTCGCCCGACGGCGCCTCGACGCCCATGATGAGCATGTGCTCGGCAAGCCATCCTTCTTTGCGGCCGAGGTATGATCCGATGCGCAGCGCGAGGCATTTTTTCCCAAGCAGGACGTTGCCGCCGTAGTTCGATCCCACCGAGATGATCGCGTTGTCCTGCGGAAAATGGGCGATGTAGCGCCGCTGCGGATCCAGATCGAGCATGGTGTGGACACCGCGATTAAAGTCCGCGCTGGCGCCGAGATGTTCCCAGGCGATGTTCCCCATTCGCGCCATGATCCGCTCAACACGACGTAGATTGAGTCGGTCAGTTCGATGCCCACCTTGCTGAGCGGCGAACCGAGCGGGCCCATCAAGTACGGCACGACGTACATCGTCCTGCCGCGCATCGCTCCGTCGCACAGCTCGTAAAGCTTGCGATACATTTCCTCGGGCGGTATCCAGTTGTTGGTAGGGCCGGCTTCTTCTTCGTTTTCAGTGCAGACGTAGGTGCATTGCTCGACACGCGCGACGTCGTTGGGATTCGAGCGATGATAGTAACAGCCGGGAAGCTTCTCCTGGTTGAGTTTGATCAATATGCCCTGGCGCACCGCTTCGTTCGTGAGGAATTCCTTCTCCGCTTCCGAGCCGTCGCACCAGAAGACCTGGTCCGGTTTGCACAGCTCGCCCATCTTTTTGACCCAGGCGACCACGTCGGCGTGTTGCGTATTGCAGCTCCCCAGTTTCATATCCGCTTCATTAGTGCCATCGAAGCAGCCCGGAAACAAGGAACGATCGCGGTACGTACTTTTGCGGAAGTCGCGAATTGTAACTCGTCACAATACCGCGCCAACCCGATCCGCGGTAAATAGATGACATGAGACGACCGAGCTATCTGACCCGGATCAACGACAAGCCGCTGAAGATTGTCCGTTTGGCCCCCCTGCCGCCGGCGCGAGTCAAGAGGGCTGCCGCGGTCATGGCCGAGACTCCGGAAGCGGCGGCCAGAAAAAATGCCGCGGCGATCTTCGTGGTCGCGTTCGTTTTTTGGGCGGTTTACGTCCTGATGAATCGCTTTGGCGCGTAGGCTACTGCGCGCCGGCAGATGCGGCTTCGGCCTTCGGAGTAATCGGTCGAACCTTGATGTTCCGGAACGAGATCTGGCCATGATCGCCCTGCAGTGAGATCCGGCCTTTGCCGGATTTCGCAAAAAGGGGCATTTTGCCAAATTTGCTTTTTGCGACGCGCTGATTGAAGTCGTCGCTCCCCAGCACGTATTCGACGTATTTCACGCCATTGACGTAGTGCTCGCACCTTTCCGGCGTGATTACCAGGCGGATGCGATTCCATTCGCCGGCCGGTCTGGTGGCATCGAACGGCTGGCCCGTTTTTGGATCGTCAGCCGGCTGGTAAAGCCCGTAAAGCCAGCCACAGCGTTGCGGGTCGCGCGCTTCCTTGTTGTCCTCGAGCTGGACTTCGGGACCGCTCGCCCAGGCGGCCCGGCCTTCATCGCTGACGTGATACATAATGCCGCTGTTGCCTGCGGGAGTGATGTTGTAATCGAGCTGAAATTCAAACCAATCGAATTGGCCGGCCGTGCAGAGATCACCTGCATTGTGTGGGTCCGCGCAAACGAGAATGCCATCCTTGATCTGCCAACCGGCGCGAATCGTGTTGGTTTTGAAATTGTGCCAGCCGTCGAAGTCCTTGCCGTTGAAGAGCAATTTCCACCCGGCTTTCTTTTCGTCGTCAGTAAGGGTGTTGAGCGTCAGCAGAGCAACGCGTTCTTCGTGGCCTTTTTTCCATTCATCGCCGAGTTCCGCGAGCGTTTTGCCGGTGTAATCTTTCCAGAGCTCCTCCTTGTATTTCCCCTCGCGTGCCATCGCATTCAATTTTCGCGCGACGTCCTTGTCATACTTTAACGTCACCCAATTGAGAAAATTGCCGGTGATGCGATAGCTCGCGTCGTACTTGGCGCGGGAAATATTTCGCGGCGTGATTTCGGCGCCTTTGGTCTGCGGTTCGTAGAGAAACCAGCGGATGTAATCGGGTATCCCTTCCACCAGCCAGCCGGGCGTTCGCGTCGCATCGGGATTATCGCGCCGCGCGCGTCCATACTGCTGCACGACGTGCACCATCTCATGAACGACGGATCCGATGGCTTCGCCTTTGAGATTTTTCTTGAACCAATCGATGTTGCAATTGATGCGCGTGCCGCTGGCGGACGCAGGCGTGCCTCTCATATCTTCGCGAAACCGGATGGTGACATTCGTCGGCGCTTCGTAGCCTTCACTGGGCAGGAGTTGGACGATTTTCGGATACCAATCCTGCACGACGGGAACGAGTTCCTTATGTGTCCAGTCGGTGAGATCGGGCGCGGCGGAAGTGTCGAATGTGAACTGGTACTTTTTGTCATTCGAATAAAAGACTTTATTCGTTAATGCATCTGCATTCTGCTTTTCCTGCGCAAGGGCGGTGAACGCGATTGCGAGTGCGGAAGTCGCGGCGAGAAGTGTCGTTTTCATGCGATTTCGCTCATTTATGTGAAAGCGGGAGTGTGGCCACAACCATTGTTGGTGACAAGGCCGGAGAAGAGTAAACCTGTAGCAGCTGAATACTCCCGCACGTCAACCGTCCCTTGCGAAGCGGACGGGCTACCGGTACGCTGAGCCGGTTTGTGAAGATGGATTACAAGAACACGCTCAACTTGCCGCGCACCGACTTTCCCATGAAAGCCGATTTGGTTGCGCGCGAGCCCCAACGCCTCGAGAACTGGCATGCCAGCCGGCTGTACGAGCGAATTCAAGCGGCGCGGGCAAACGGGGAGAAATTCGTTCTGCACGATGGCCCGCCGTTTGCCAACGGTGACGTGCACATCGGCAACGCGCTGAACAAGATTCTCAAGGATTTCATCGTCAAGCATCACACCTTGCGCGGACGGCGCGCGCCCTATGTGCCTGGATGGGACTGCCACGGTTTGCCGATTGAGTTCAAGGTGATGCAGGAGATTCGCAAAGCCGGACACCCCACGAACGATCCGGCCGCGATTCGCAAGGCGTGTGACGCCTACGCGCGCAAATATATCGACATCCAGCGCACCCAGTTCAAACGGCTCGGCGTGCTCGGCGATTGGGAGAATCCGTATCTCACGCTCAACAAAGAATACGAAGCGGACGAGCTGCGGATGTTCGCTGACATTGTCGAGAAGGGCTTTGTCTATCGCGGCAAAAAGCCGGTCTATTGGTGTATTCCATGTCGGACGGCATTGGCCGAAGCGGAAGTCGAGTATCACGATCACGTCAGCCAGAGCGTTTACGTGAAGTTCCCGATTGTCGGACAGACCGGGACGTTCGTGTTGATCTGGACCACAACCCCGTGGACGCTGCCGGCGAATCTCGCCATCGCTTACAACTCCACATTCAGCTACTCGCTCGTCCGCGTCGGCAGTGAGGCGTATATCGTCTCGACACTTTTGCTTTCGACCGTCGCGCAGAAATGCGGGTGGGAGAGTTTCGAAATTGTTCGCAGCCTCGAAGGCAGCCAGTTCGCCGACATTGAGTTCGAGCACCCGTTTTGCAAACGCACCGGGCGCTTTTACGCCGGCGATTCATTCGTGGAAAATACGACCGGCACCGGTTTCGTGCACATTGCGCCCGGCCACGGTCTGGAGGACTACAATCTGGGGCGCGAGCAGCGGTTGCCGATTTATTCGCCAATCGATGATGATGGCCGGTTCACCCATACCTCGGACTTGCCGGTCGATCAGCAAATGCCGGCGAACATGATCGGGAAGTCGGTTCTCGAAAAACACGGCAAGAGCGAGGCGAACGAAGTCGTGCTTGAGGAGTTGCGCGCGCGCAACATGCTCGTGCACCGGGAGGATTACACTCACAGCTACCCGTTCTGTTGGCGCAGCAAAAACCCGGTGATTTTTCGCGCGATGAATCAATGGTTCATTAACATCGATCATGACAAGTTTCGCGATAAGGCACTCGCGGCGATTGATGCGGTAAATTGGATTCCGGATTGGGGCAAAAATCGAATCGAAGCCGCGGTGAAATCGCGCCCCGACTGGTGCATCTCGCGCCAGCGCACGTGGGGTGTGCCGATCCCGGCATTCTTCGACGCGCGGGGCGAGCCAATTCTCAATGCAGAAATCATCCGTAACACAGCCGCGCTCGTTGAGAACCACGGCTCGAATGTATGGTTCGAGAAATCCGCCGCTGATCTTTGGCAGTCGGTACGGCCAAAAAACTGGAGCGGGACTGAAGCAACCACCAAATCCAACGACACTCTGGATGTGTGGATCGATTCCGGTTCGTCGTCGCGCTCCGTGCTGATGCGCCGTGGCGAACTGCAGGGTGAGCCCACCAAATGGCAGGCGGAGATGTATTTGGAAGGCAGCGATCAACATCGCGGGTGGTTCCAATCGTCGTTGCTGCTCTCCCTCGCGGGCAATGGTTTGGCGCCGTACCGGACTGTTCTCACGCACGGCTTCATGGTGGACGCCGATCGCGAAAAGATTTCCAAGAGCGGACAGGCGCAGGGCGGCTATGAAAAGCCGCAAACTTCGGAAGCGTATATCAAAAAGTACGGTGTCGATATCGTGCGGCTCTGGGTGGCGTCGCAGGATTTTCGCAACGACATCATCGTGAGTGACGAGCGGATCAACAAAGTCGCGGAAACATATCGGGTCATCCGCAACGCCTTGCGGTATCAGCTTTCGAATCTCTACGACTTCGATCCGGCGAAGCAGAGCGTTCCCGATGAAAAGCTGACGGGACTGGACCGGTGGATTCTGGCGGAGTTCGCGCGGCTCGAAGCTGAAGTCGCCGCCGCTTACGACGCCTGCGAGTTTCACGTCGTATATCAGCGCCTCAGCCAATTCGCCGCGGTGCAGCTTTCGGCGATCTATCACGATGTCGTCAAGGATCGGCTTTATACGGACGCCGCCAATTCTTTCCGGCGCCGCTCGACGCAAACCGCAATCTATCGTCTGGTGAGCGGGTTGTGCCGAATGCTCGCGCCTGTCCTGGCTTTCACCGCGGATGAAGCGTGGGAATTTCTTCCCGGCGCGAAGCTCGATTCGGTGCATTTGGCGGAATGGACGCCCGGGAACCTTGTGCGGGACGCCAGTGAAGAAAGGCTCTGGAACGAATTGTTGAAATTGCGCGATGCGGTCTTGCCCGAATTGGAGAAGGCGCGCCAGGCGAAAATCATCGGCAAAGCTTTGGAAGCGAAAGTAAACCTCGGCCTTGCTGACGAGTTCCTGAAACAGGTGAGCAAAGCGCGCGATGACCTTCGCGAACTGTTGAACGTCTCGCAGCTCGAATTGGGCGCCGCGCCCGGGGTCACCGTCCAGGTCGCCCACGCCGATGGCCAAAAATGCGAGCGATGCTGGCACTGGGAAACTGACATTGGCGCGAATCCCGCCCACCCGACGATTTGCGGACGTTGTGTCGCGGCGGTGACGCAATCGTAGCCGTTCCTTGACCAGTTCACAGCAACGCATTAAATGTTTCTCCTGCATCTCCGGCGTCGCGTCACCAATGTTGCGTTGCTTTTCCAGAGTATACTGTCACTGCTTCTCACCGGTTGCTTGTCCACCAAATCGGCGAAAAAAGCAGACCTCGGAGCCCTCGGGTTTTGGCAACCCCATCGACTTTTCCTGAATCGTGCGCCACACGACTCCCTCTACGTCGAAGTCGATGCCGTCGAGGGCGCCGAGCCCAGCGATGCCGTGCTGAAGGCGCTTGAGGAATTTCTCCGCCGCCACTGCGACAAGCCCGGTGGCGTCACCGTAGTGCGGGACGACGTGATTCCCCGAGCCGCTGCGGTCGGATATCATCACGATGCCCTGGCGCTGCAATTTCTGGATGGCCCTCCCGGAACGAGTTCAACTCCGGCCTTCATGTACGTTCTCTACTACGACAGCAACCTGGTTCCTGACCCTGGTGCCCTGCCCAAACCCGTGCACAAGCACTTCAGCTTGAAAGCCGCCTCTCGCTATGTGAAGCCCGAGAATCCTCACGTTCACTTGCTTCCTTATGCCTCTGCAATCTATGTCGATCGCCGGTATTTAAAGACGTGCGTGCCCGGCTTTGAACCGCTCGCTCTCTGCCACGAGGCCGCGCACGTGCTTGGTCTCTCGAGAAACAAGGATCACGCTGCCGAACTCCACTGCTTCTCCGAACGCTGCCTGATGAACGCCTATTTGAAGATGCACTTCGGCAAATGGCTCCTCGGCAAATACCCATTCACCCAGACAAACCTTTGCGATCAATGCCTGGCCGATCTTCGTGACACCGCTCGCCACAACGTGACGAACAACCTCAGATTCCTCGGCCCGATGATCGTCCGTTCCGAGCAGGACTATCATGTCATTTCACTTCCCTCAGAGACCAAACTCTTTGCCGGCGATCTATCCAGCTTTAATACGTCAAAGTTCATCGATCAGGTGCGTTCCGATGGCAAACGCGCCAAAGGCAGGTTTACTTCACGATTCTGGGCGGATTTCGGGGAGCAGGAATCCGAAATTGAGAAGCAAATAAGCCGGCTGTCTCCGGCGAAGACCGACCCGGATTCAGCGGTCCGCCATGCCGCCACCCAGCTTTTGATGCGCGCGCAAGCCGTCCTGGCCCGCGGCTATCTCACTAACGCGTCGCATGCTCCCAAACAAGCCATCACGTGGCTTCGGGACGCCGCCGAAGCCGGGGATGCCGATTCGCAGAAGTTTCTCGCGCGCTGCTACCTTAACGGCACCGGCGTCAAACAGGATGAACTGGAAGCGTATAAATGGTTCGCTCTGGCGGCGAGACAAGGCAGCAAAACCGCCACCGAGCAGCGCGATGCCCTCCTTAAAAAATTCACCACCGCCCAAATCGCCGAAGCCAAACGCCGCTTCGAGGCCGCTCACACAAAACCTTGACGCGTCGCGCTTACAGGCAACTAAGGTGGCCGGCTTCGCCGGAGTTGCTCCGTGGTAGTCGCCTCGTCCAAAGCCTCCATTCCCTCATCCAGCAACTTCTCCAACTTCGGTGTCATGACAACTTCGAAACCAGCCTGGTTCACCTGATGTTGCCGCAGCGCCTCCGCAATGACTTCATTCGAGCCGGCAAATCGGCCGTTTTGCACAAGCGATTCGACGTACCGTTCCAAATCAGGAGGCAAGACTACGTTCATTTCATCAAACTACCGTCGCGCCTCTGACTGTCAAAGCTGTACATCCTCGCGAACGGTCAATCGCTATCTCTCGGCCCAATACTTTACAAATTCTCGAAACGTCATCTCCTCGATGTCTTCCGCAACCTCATCTAATTCGAGGCCCAATTCTTCCTCGACTCCTAGGATAAATTCCGCAGCGTCGCCGTCCCCCACCCATGCAAAGATTTCAGAGAATGTTGTGTTGGGACGTAGCTGAAGCGCTTGTTCTCCGACGGATGAAGCCAGACAATGCGCAAGCCGTGCCGCAATCTCTTCCTCCTGTGGCCGAGGGAAGAATATCCGGATAAAATCCATGTCGAGTGATGGTGTTTGACCCTTCATTTAGCCTATCATTTTGCCGAACTTTGTACCTTAGCGGTCTATCACGCCTTCCTCACCGACCCCCGCAACCTACGATTTGCGCGGTAAAAACAAGTCTGCGGAAACCGCGAAATACTTTGCTAGACAGCTCACATGCGCCAGCGTCAGTTGACGTTCCCCTCGAAGAATCATTGCACCCAGTGAACGGTGCACGCCCAACAATCGCGCCAGTTCCGCCGCGCTCATCCCATGCTCGGCTACCAGATGCCGCAACGCTTCAACTCCGCTGACCTTCGGCCTCCCAACGCGTTCTTTCTCGTAATCTTCTATCAGTCGGCAGAGGAGGTCGAAATAATCCTCCTGGTCGGGAGTCAACTCATGTCCGGCCATCGCATCCGTTATCTCTAGGACATTCTCCAGGTCCACTTTGTCCCGAATTGGCCGGGGAAGATGAAGCCGACACAGGCTCGCATAATCCGTGGGCAGAGTAGCGAACCTTATTTTCGAACGTGCGCTCCTCATAATTTATCTTTCCATCGGTCTTTGCTGTATTCCGCATGCGTCATAAATAAGAGCGTGTAAATGATCTGCCTGTTAAAATGCGCTGCAACCACCAGTCGGTAATCATTGCCGCAAACGTTGAAAACCAACACCTGACGCCCGCTTCCAACCTTCACCAGATCAGCCGATGGATAACTTCGTCTCACATCTGGCAGGCTCTGCCATGCTGCCGCTTTCACTGTTTTGCGCCAAATTTCTAAGTAGCCCCTGGCTTTGGGGTACTCCTTTCCCGCCTGCACCAGGAACGCCTCTTTAAGAATGCGCACCGGATACAAATTGTATCCACAGCGCAGCCTTTGTCAACTCGTTATTACGGCTTACCGCTGGTGTGGGAGCCCTGGTCGCCAGCACTCCATGCAAATCCTTCAATTTGAGGCTTCCCGTTGCCGGATCGAACTGGAGAATCTGATCAACCTGATCGAACTTCGTTTTTCACACAGCCTCTTGCCGGTCAGGAAAAACGCTCAAACGTCTTACCAATCGAAAATCCAAAATGGCCTCCTCTGACCCGCCCACTTTCACGCCCGCTCACCTGCGACCTTCCACAGTCGTGTCTCCAGTTCCCCCATGAGCATCCTGAGTCGAAGGAGCGCCGTCGGTAGCATCCGCATCCGGAGGGGCGAGCTCTGTCGAGTCCGGGTCCTGCGTCGCGACCGCACCTGGTCGCTCCGTGCGGGCTTCCAAAAACGCTTTCAGGTCGGCGGCTGCTTTCCCACCAAAACCCGGTACTTTCGCGATTTGTTCCAGCGTCGCCGTGCGCAGGCGTTGCACCGATCCAAACCGCTTCAGCAACGCAGCTTTGCGTTGTACGCCGATGCCGGGGAACTCATCCAGGATGCTCTCCGAAATTTTTTTCAGCCGCAGTTGCGCGTTGTAAGTGTTCGCAAACCGGTGCGATTCATCCCGCACGCGTTGCAACAGTTTGAGAGCGCCCGACTCATGCGCCAGCCGCAACGGTTCGCTTTCACCCCGCCGATAGATTTCCTCAAACTCCTTCGCCAGCCCGATCACCGGAACGTCCTGCAATCCAAGTTTCGCCAACTCAGCGCACGCGGCGTTCAACTGTCCCTTGCCGCCGTCGATCAAAATGAGGTTGGGCAATGTTGGTGCAGATGGTGGGATCGGCACGCCGCTGCCGACCGTCGCAGCTTCTGCGGGAGACGCCATCACCTGGTCGGTGTCGGTCGCCGACGGCGCGGCGACCCTGCCTGCCTCTTTCAACACGCGCGTGTAACGCCGCCGAATTGTTTCCGCCATGCACGCAAAGTCGTCCTGGCCGGTCACCGTCTTCATTTTGAACCGACGATAATTCGAGCGTTCCGGCCGTCCATTCCGGAAACTCACCATCGACGCCACGGCAAACGTCCCGCTGATGTTCGAAATATCAAAACCTTCAATTCGCTCCGGTGGCGCAGGCAGATTCAATACTTTCCCCAACTCCTCCAGGTCCTGGTCGGGATCGATTGCCAGCGGAAGCGTGTAAGGCAACCGCGGAAATTGCCGTGTCTTCTGCGTCGTAGTCCGCAAGTCGGCAATCGCGTCTCGCAACGCCGCCGCCTTCTCGAAATCCTGCAACGCCGCCGCCTTCTTCATCTCCGCTTCGAGTTGCGCTTGCATTTCCTCGCACTGACCCGACAAAAAGTCGCACGCCGCCAGCACCTGTTGCAGATACTGATCGCGCGTGACATTTCCGATGCATGGCGCAGTACAAAACTTGAGGTTCGCGTACAAACAATGCCGGTAGTCCTGCTCCGTGGGCGTGAGCGGCCGACAACCACGCAAGTTGAACTTCCGTCTCACCATCGTGAGCGTATTGCGCAGTGCGCCCGAGCTGGCGAACGGACCAAAATAGCGCGCGCCATCATCCTGCTTGAGCCGCGTGAGCGTGAAGCGCGGAATCGGGTCGTTCAGGTTCACTTTCAACAGCAGGAACCGCTTGTCGTCACGAAAGCTGACGTTGTAGCGCGGATGAAATTCCTTGATCAGCTTGCCTTCGAGCAGCACCGCTTCCGGTTCGTTGCGCACGACATGCACGTCAAAGTCATGCACAGCCTCAACCAACGCATTGAACTTCAGGTCCCAACCCATTCGGCGCGATGGATGAAAATACTGCGTCACGCGCCGCCGCAGATCTCGCGCCTTGCCCACATAAATCACGGTTCCAAACCGGTCCTTCATCAGGTAGACCCCCGGTTTATGGGGCAGGTCGCTCAATTTCCTGCGTATGTTCTCGGTCACGGCCACAGCTTACTATGGCAGAAAACCGGGAGGGGGGAAAGGTACTGAGCTTTGCCGGGCGTCTAAACCGGCGCGGGCTTGCGTCGTGCGTAGACGCGATTGTTCCACCAGCCAAGGAGCACGCTCGTGAGCGCCAGCACGGCAATCGTTACGAGCAATGCAACCTCCTTCCTGGCGAAGAGCTGTGGCAGCACAAACACGAGGGTAAAAAGGAACATCGTCATTATGAAAACCGCCAGTCTCGCCGAGTGCGCGCCCTTCTCCAGCTTTCGCGACAAGGGGAAATCTTTGAATTTGAAGAGCAACATTTGGAAGCTCACCACGCCCAGGAACAGTGCATAAAGACCTTGCAACAGCGCGTGGTGAATCGGCCAAAAGAAACTCAGGGAAACAGAAGTGATCAGGAACAGCGGCGCAAACAAGATACACGCCGCCGCCTTCTTCACGGCCTTGAGCACACGCTTGCGCTGGACAACAGGCGCGAGTTCAAAAATCCAGCCGCCCTGGTATTCGTCGGAATACGGAAGCTGCGTCGCCATGCCCGTCGCCCCCAGAAGCGTGGCCATCGCAGGGAGCGTCGCCGCGAACTCGAAGCCGGATTCGCGCAGCGGATTGCGCAATCCACCCTTCTGCAGCAGCGCGACCGCAAGCATCGCAAACACCACGCCGAGGTTCGAAAACAACTGCAGCTTCAACACGCGGTTTCTCCGGAACATCGCGATCAAAAAATAGAAGAAGGCGCGCTCGATATTTCGCAGCCAAAGCCGGTCCAGCACGCGCGCGACAATCGGCCTCTTTCTTTCAGTCGCGCGTGTCGCGACGCGTTCGCTGGCGGACATCATCCGCCCAATCTTCTCGGAATAATCGAGCGAGACACTCTTGAGCACCGCCGGCAGCAATACTCCAACCGTCCCCAGGGCCACCCCGCCCAGGACAACGCCCTGCCACGTCATATGCCCGAGCCCCAATTCGACCAACCCGGCAAACCACACCGACGGGATCAACACCGCCCACGACTTCCACAATGTCTCAATGGTGACACCGCTCACGCGACCTGCGACACGTGGCACAAGCTGATAGCCGAAGAAGAACAGAAAACTGAACGCGAGTTGGCAATACATCAGCAGGTCCTTGAACCGGTCGTAGTCGATTTTCCGCAGCAGGAGACCGTAAATGGCCGCGATGGCCCCCGCGACGAAGAGGGCAGCCACAATCGCGGCCATTAGGTAAACCACCGGAAAATGCCACGGGGAATTCGCGCATGCCAGGCCAAGCACTGCCGGCACCGCATTCAACGAGAGACTGAGCAGCAGAACGTAAAAGCAAAGATTGGAAAGCTTCACGGCAAAAAAAGTCCGCGAAGAAATTGGCCGCGGCGCGAGAATCAGAAAGTCGTCCGGCGAAATCACTACCAGGCCGAACTCAATGAGGATCGACATCCCCACCATCACAAGCCCGTATCCGAGAAGAACGACACTGAAGAAAAATGTGTCCGCGCCCGCGATCAGGATGCCGATCCCCATGAAGAAGCTGAAGAGAAAATTCCAGATGAGTGTCCACTTGAGCGCTGACTTCGTGGAGCTGGTCTCGCTTTTCGAAACCACGATGCTTTGCGTCCGAAAATCCATGCGGATCGACGCCTGCAACAGCCAACGGTATTGCTCGGCATCGACGCCCCATCGACTCACCAATCGGCCCACACACCGCGCGATCCAGTCGAGAAGACGCTCGGTTCGCATGTCATTACCGGCCGGCAATCACCGAGCCAAACGCGCGCGCGATCTCGGCAACTTCCGAACTGTCGGTGAGCTTTTGAAATACGTCCTCCAGCGATCGTTGCGCGGTCACCTCCTTGAGTTGTTCGACTTGCGCATCGGCCACAATCTTGCCGTGGTCGATGATGATTACCCGCTTGCACAGCCGCTCCACGACATCGAGAACGTGCGAGCAATAGAAGATCGTTTTGCCCTGCTCGGCAAGTTGGCGCACCACTTCCTTGAACACGAGCATGGAGTTCGCGTCCAGGCCGCTCAACGGTTCATCGAAAAAAATCAGGTCGGGATTGTGAATCAGCGCCGAGCTGATCAGCACCTTCTGTTTCATGCCCTTGCTGTAGCTCGACAACCGCTGGTGCATCGCTTCCTCCAGCCCGAACAGCCGAAAGAACTCGCGGATCTTGTGTTCCAGTCCGGCTTCCTCCAGGTGATAGAGGCGACCGACGAGCTGCAGGAATTCAAAGCCGGTCAGGCTCTCGTAAAGACCTCCGCTCTCCGGCACATATCCGATTCGCTTCTTGATCGTGAGCGGATCGGTCGTGATATCGATCCCGTCGATCAGGATTCGCCCGCTCGTGGGCGGCAGAATCGTCGTCAGCATTTTCACGGTCGTGCTTTTGCCCGCGCCATTTGGCCCGAGGTATCCCAAAATCTCTCCGTGCCCCACCTGGAAACTGATGTGATCGACGGCGAGAAATTCGCCATACTTCCTGGTCAGGTCTGTAACCTCGATCTTCATCGGAATCCGCGCATACTGAAGATAACCGATTTCGGGTCAACTCTACGCTTGAAAGACTCGCAAAGGGCTGAAACAAATCAATTGGTTACGGGGTTTTATCCCACGCAAGGGAACTCATTGCTATGAAATCAATCCTAATATTGCTCAGCATCGGCGTTCTCGCCGCCTACGGCGAAACGGAGGAACAACTCAACAAACAATTCACTGCCAAACCTGGCGGCAAACTCGTCGTCGATGTCGATTTCGGGTCAATCGACGTCACTACCAACGACAAAGGCGCGGTCACGGTCGACGTTTTCCGAAAAGTCAAACGCGGCGGCAAATCGGACGAGGAGGCCTTCCTGCGCGACCGGCCGGTGACATTCTCGCAGGACGGCGACACCATTACCGTGCAGTCGCGGGCGAAAACGAAAGAGAGCTGGTCCTGGCGCGATTCCCAGCGCACCGAAGGCAAGTACACGATCAGCGTGCCGGCGGAGTTCAACGCCCAGATGAAGACCTCCGGAGGCTCGATCGGGGTCAATGATTTGAAAGGCGACGTGAAAGCCAAAACCAGCGGAGGCAACCTCAAACTGACTCGGGTGCGTGGACCGTTGGACGGCCACACGTCAGGTGGGAATGTCCGCGTGACAGATTGCCAGGGCCCCATGAGCGTTCACACCAGCGGCGGCAGCATTGATATCGAAAATGCAGTCGGTAAAGTGGATGCCGATACATCCGGTGGAAATGTGGCCGCGCGCTTCGCCGCGCCAGTCTCCGAGGACGTCACGCTCAAAACTTCGGGTGGAAACGTAACCATGCGCGTGCCCGAAAAGTCGGCCTTCGACCTCGACGCTTCGACCTCTGGCGGCAGCGTGAGCAGCGACTTGCCCGTGAGCACCAGCGGCAAACCGAAACGGACTCATCTCAAAGGTCCGGTCAATGGCGGCGGCAAGGAAGTCGTGTTGCGTACCAGCGGCGGCAACATCCAGGTGAAGAAGTTGTAGGCCTTCGCCTCGCAGCTTCTAATCCTCGGAAAAAAGGTACTCGAGATCGGTCTGCGACAAGCTGCGCGCGAAACCCTCCTCGCCGAGAACATCGGCGATGGTTTGGGCTTTGCGCTGCTGTAGTTCCCAAATCTTCTCCTCGACGGTGCCGGGAGCAATCAGGCGGTAGGCGTGAACGTTCTGTGTTTGACCGATTCGATGCGAACGGTCAATCGCCTGCGCTTCGACCGCGGGATTCCACCATGGGTCATACAACACCACGTAACTCGCCGTGGTGAGATTGAGCCCCGTGCCAGCCGCGCGCAAACTCAGCAGGAACACCGCCGCGTTCGGATCATTCTGAAACCCTTGCACGACCGCTTGCCGTTCTTTCGTTTCGCCCGTGAGCATGTGTGTCGGAATCTGTCGCTGTTGGCATTCTGTTTCCAGAATCTTCAGCATCTGCACGAACTGGCTGAAAATCAGGACCTTTTGGCCCTCGGATTGGAGCGGTTCGAGCAGTTCGAAGAGCGTATCCGTTTTTCCCGAAACAGAATCGCTGCCGACAAGTTGCGGATGACAGCAAATCTGGCGCAAGCGCGTCAAGGCGGCGAGCACGTGAATCTTGCTCTTGTTGAGCCCTTTTTGCGCCACCGCCTGCATGACCTGTTCGCGGCTGCGGCGTAATTCCGCCAGGTATAGCTTGCGTTGCGGCTCGCCCAACTCGCAGTCGCGGCGCACCTCGATGCGGTCCGGCAAATCCTTCGCTACCTGCCGCTTCAGGCGTCGCAGCAACAGCGGCCGCAGTTTTGCCGACAGACGCCGCCTCGCGATTCGTTGCGCGGAGACTGCGGCATCGGCTTCGCCCTTCGGTTCGTAGGTTTGCGTGAAATGGTCCTGCGAACCAAGATACCCCGGTTGAATGAAGTCGGTGATGCTCCACAGGTCGAGCAGGCGGTTCTCTAACGGAGTGCCTGTCAGCGCGATGCGCTGGGCTGCCTTGAGTTGCTTAACCGATATCGTCACCTGCGCGGCGGGATTTTTGATGAACTGCGCTTCGTCGAGAATCGCCACACCGAATGAAAACTTTTGTAGCGCGGTGAGATCGCGCCGCAACAGCGCGTAGTTCGTGACGATCAAGTCGTACTGCGGGATCTGCTTGCGCAAGTTATGCCGCGCGGCGCCGCTCTCCAGCACCAAAACCTTGAGATGCGGCGTGAACCGCTCCGCCTCGCGCCGCCAGTTGTGCAACACCGACGCAGGGCAAATCACCAGCGCCGGCTTATGATGCTTCCCATTGCGATCCTTCAGCCACGCCAGCCATGTCAAGGTCTGCAACGTTTTGCCAAGCCCCATGTCGTCGGCCAAAATTCCGCCGAGCTTCATCTCGGTGAGATGGCATAAAAAGTTAAAGCCGTCGCACTGATAAGGGCGCAAGTCGGCTTTTACCGCGACGGGAAGCTCCTTCTGTGGAATGCCTTCGAACGCGTTCAGATTTTCCCGCAACGCTCGGGCCTCCGGGCTATCGACGAAGCGCTTGAAGCTGTTCTCATCGAGGGCTGCCGCCTGTTCCAGACCGATGCGCTGTGCTATAACGTTAAGAGAATCCAGTCCCAGGTCGGCCATGGTTTCGTGCGCTTCTTCGACCGCTTTGGTGTCGAGTTCGATCCACCCCGCGTCTGGCAATTTCACGAACCGGCTGGTTGATGTTCGCAGCCGCTCCAGGTCTGCCGGCGACAGCTTTAAACCTTCCTGTTCCCACTCTGCCGACACACTAAGCCAGTCGATGCCGCTGCCCTTCACGATCAGTCGCGGTTTCAACTGTTTCGGCGCGAGGAACAGCCGCTGAAATGCCGGGTTGCCCAGATACTCCGCTTCCTCGGGCTTGTGCGGCCATGCCACCGCGAGCACATGCAGAAAACTTTCATTGGCGTCACCTACCCAAACGCCCGGTTCCGGCGTAAACCAATCCAATCGCCGCAGCCATGCCACCGCCGCGTTCAGCCGCGCGTCTTCCAGGATTTCCGGTTTGTCACTGGTATTAGTGCCCGGCTTGTCCAATTGCCATTCCTGGCCGGTCCAGTGCCATAGACTTTGATTGCGATCGCTGCGCGCCAGCAACCGCAGCCGCACCGTGTCGTCATTCAGTTCGAAAACGAACTGCGGCACGGCCGTGTGCGTCACACATAACTCCTCCCAATCGACGCCGAACGCGCCGCGGCTCTTTCGCAATTGCGTGCGCAGCCGATGACTCAGTTTGCGCACCGGAATCGACGGCGTCGCCGACCAATATTCCAGCAGCGCCGGAGGCGGAGGGTTGCGCAGCAAGTAAAATGTGTGCCCGAGCAGCGCGATCGCAGGCCGTCCCGCAAAAAACTTTGCCTCGCTCAACTCATAAGACCGCCCGTCAGGCAGTGAGAGGCGTTGGGAAAAGGACAGCTCGCGACTGCCGTTTTCCAGGTGTGGCGTGAGCGAAATTATCTCGCCCGTGAACTCACCGTGCCCGCTGTTGAATTCCAGTCGTGGCGTGTTTCCCCACCGCGCCAGCCATTCCAGCAAATGCATTCCCGTGAGGCGCACCGTTTCGCTGCCATTGGCCTCGTCGGCGTAGGTTTCGGCAAGCCATTGGATGAACTCCCAATCCGTCGGAGAAAATAATTCCTGCTCATGGGCGGCGCGCGTAGTCAGATCGATGAGTTCTGAAATCGGCCGGAACTTCTCGCCGGTTCGCGGCCGGAATAAATTCAGCCGCACCGCGAGGCAGTGCAACGCGGGATGTTCGGGGGTCGGCTGCACCTCGCAGATGACCCGCAACGAAGCGCGCGGGGAATCCAGGTGCGTGGGTGCGGGCGGAAACAACCATTCCTCAAGCTGCTGAACTATCTTTTGCTCCTCCTCGGCCTGTTCCAGCTCAGCGAACCGCGTCACATTGGTGTACGGGACCAGTTCGGTCGGGACGGGGCGATTGGCGCGCAGGAACAAAATGGCCACCTCTTCGAGCCGCGCGCTGCCACTGGCCCCCATGACGCGGGGCCACCAGTCGCGGCCGGTAAAATCTTTGCGCGACAGCGAGAGCTTTTCGAAATAATCCTCGAGCAAGAGCCAGGCGCGCTGTGAATCGGCGCAACCCGAAAACAGCTTCAGAATTTCCTCGCGTTCGGCGACGCGGGTTTTCGAGTCAGACAGCTCACGACGGAGATCAGCCAGGGCGCCATAGGTCTTCGAAAGGACATTGTGGTGCGCGTCGTATTTAGTCGCGCTGGTGAAACGTGCAGAACGTCCGTTCTTTGGGTCGACTCTCGACATGTTACCTTAGTGCATTGAAAGCGGTAATCCATCACGACATAGATTGGCCCCCTTGGTCAATGAGAATTATTTATTTTTTGCGTGCTCTCCGCGGCAAGTTGGCACGCTCGTCGTGACAAAAAGCTTTCCTGCACAGGCGTCGGCGTTGCTTTTCCGCGTTGGGTTTTGCCCCATCGGAACACCCCATAGTTCGCCGCACGTCCGGCTTTATCTTGCAGCATGGGCGTTGGTGTGGGCGGTCTGAGCAATAGTCAGATCGCAGAATTGTTGGCCCCGGAAGCTGAAAAAGTCTCGGGACAATTGCGCATGGCTTTCAGGCGGGCTGCGCGGCCGAGTTGCATTTGGCCGGTCGAGATTCTCGATTGGCTGGCGCAAGCAAAGCCCCTCACAATTTTACCCGGCATCGGTCCATTTCTTGAGAAAACGCATCCACGGTTGGGTAGAAGCCGGGACGCCCGCGCCAGATACGGATTATTAATTTCATGAACTTGTCCGCCTTGCTCAATTGGGTCCAGCAAGTGCGATCCCGGTCGAGGAGACGCCGCGCGGCCTTTGTTCTGGAATCGGCGTAAACGGCCAAAGCAGGGAAGAGCCCGCCTTGACGACCAGATGAGCGAGCGTAGGGTCCAATATGGTGGAGTGGGTGAATTCTCTGAGTCGAAGCAAGGCCCATCGTGTTCCAACTGCCCGGCCTGACGTGGTTGATCACCAACCAAAACGAACGGCTACCGGGCATACATCGGAACGGCGGAAGCGACGTCACGGCTGGCGCACGCTCGGGATTGTCCTACTGGTCCTGATTGTGGTCCTTGGTGTTGCACGAGCCATCATGCCGTGGGCGGTGCGCGACTATGTCAACCGCACGCTGGATCGTAATCCGCTCTACGAGGGCAAAATCGGCCCGGTCGAAATCCACCTGTTGCGCGGCGCGTATGCTATTTGCGATGTGCGTATGAACAAAACGACCGGCAATGTTCCCGTGCCGTTCTTCGCCGCGAAGCGTGTCGATTTCGCGCTTCAGTGGGACGCGCTGCTGCACCGCAAGGTGGTCGGCCGCGTCCTCATGGAGGAGCCGGAGATGAACTTCGTCGATGCTCCGAGCGAGGGCGAAGACCAAACCGGCGGCGGCGCGCCGTGGCTGCAAATGATCAAGGACCTGTTCCCGTTCAAGATTAATCGCGCCGTCGTCAAAAATGGGTCAATCCATTTTCGCCCTTTCCAGGCGAAGAACCCCGTGGATGTTTACCTTTCCCAGGTCGAAGCGTCGATCGATAACCTGACTAATATCCGGGACGAAACGAACCCGCTCATCGCAACCGTGCAAGCGAGCGCCCTCATGATGGACCAGGCGAAGCTCGAATACAAAATGACGCTGGATCCTTTTGCTTACCGGCCCACGTTTCAGATGGGAATGCGCCTTCTCGGGCTCGACGTCACCAAAATCAATGATCTCGCGCGGGCGTACGGGAAGTTTGACTTCGAACGCGGTTGGTTTGATTTTGTGATCGAAGTCGATGCGAAAGAGGGCCAGCTCACCGGCTACGCCAAACCGCTGTTCCGGAACCTGAAAATCTTCAGCCTCAGTGAAGACATCAAAGACGAGAATGTGCTCCAGGTTTTCTGGCAGGCGTTGGTGGGCGGCGGGACGCGCCTGCTGACCAATCAACGCCGCGACCAGTTTGGCACACTCATTCCCTTTAGCGGCGATCTCTCCGGCACGACCACGACCGATGTTTTCGCCACCATTGGGAATATCTTGCGCAACGCGTTTGTGCGCGCGTACCTGCCGCGACTCGAGGGCGGCCAGGAATCCGTCGAGGGCCTTCAGTTCGGGCCGGCTGAACTGAGTGATCCAATTTCCGCGGGCGACTGAATAATTATGAGGAACAATTTTCATCTGACACGATAAACCAAATACAATTAGTTATGATCAAGACAGGAACAACAGCGGCTTCAGCGAGGTGTGCCGCTCGTGGATTTCGGGCATTTGCAATTCTGCCTCTCGCAATTGTACTCGCCGTGATGGCGGGGTGCGGTACCGGCAAAGAAACGAAGAAAAAGGACGAGTTCTTCACTTCGGGCAGCCGCGAAGCTGACCAGCGCGCGACTCAACGGATGGCCAAAGAACAGCAAGTCTCCGGTAGCAGCCAGGGATCAGAGAAGAAAGCCAGGACTGAGACCAGCACCAACGGAGCGCCCGCGCAGGCGCAAGGAAAGTTGACGCTGTTCGAGCGGCTGGGCGCCGAACAAGGCATCACCGCGATTGTGGAGGACTTCACGCCGCGAGTGCTGGAGGACCCGCGCATCGATTGGGAGCGGAAAGGGGCGAAACACGCCAGCTTCTTCGGCCGCGGCAACTCGTCGGCCTGGACAGCTACTCCCACGAACGTCGCAAGTCTCAAGACACATTTCGTCCAGTTCCTATCCCTTGCGACCGGTGGGTCCGCCAAGTATGACGGCAAGGAAATCAAACCGGTCCATGCGGGCATGCACATCAGCAATCCCGAATTTGACGCGACGATTGGCGACTTGAAAGCGTCGCTCGACAAACTTCGCATCCCGGACAAGGAACAAAAGGAACTGCTGGCCATTGTCGAGAGCACTCGTCCGCAAATTGTGACGCAGAGGTAGGTCAGAGAGTTAAGTTACGGCGGGGTGAGGACACCCCCGCCCTACCGGCAAAGCGAGTATCTCGGAGCGGCAGGCCAAATAATCGTTGCGGAGTGCATTCGGGTTTGGCTTCATCATGGCCGCTCCGTCAGGAAAGGGACTTGAAGAGCCAGCGGCAGAAGCATGAAGAGGGAACGATTACACGTCTTCTATGCGGGCCGCGTGCAGGGTGTTGGGTTCCGATTTACGGTGAAAATGGTTGCTCACGGCTTTGACGTGACGGGGACGGTGCGTAATCTGCCTGATGGGCGGGTGGAAATGGTTGCTGAAGGTGGACGGGCGGAATTAGAACAGTTTTTGAAGGGAATTCAGGATTCTG
>Ga0193697_1000029_pt1 | contig 51753 bp, 39 predicted proteins | sample L3m2metaG_FD_145073 | JGI IMG/M metagenome (GOLD analysis project Ga0193697, IMG submission 145073) | Soil microbial communities from a riparian zone of the East river system, Colorado, United States - L3m2 | ecosystem: Environmental > Terrestrial > Soil > Riparian zone | place: USA: East River...
GCCTGACGAGGAGGAATTGCTGCGGCGGCAGGATCGTTGAAGCTTACCCCCAGGATCCTCGAAAGGACCCTATGCCGGACGTCTTTGCCCATACCGGCATTGTCGCGGCGTTTCGCGAGGCTGGATTTGTTGAGCAGCTTCGACGCTCTCTCTCACGGCCGATCATGCGCTATGAAATCCGCGGAAAATAAACCGGACCGGTACTCTCCTTAGTCCCGGATCAGTAATTACGCGGCCTTCGCCATCGCATGCTGACGCAAAAACTCCAGGTTTCTCTCCTCACTGCACACGATCTCTCGGCCGTCCGGATCGGCCCACTTGCGCGGCGCGATCCGACGAACGAAACGCACCATCATCGGCTTCGCCAGCCACCGGCGTCGATGCTCTTCGAGCGTTGCCAGGGCATCGCTGTAAAACTCTGCCAACCCGTGCTTGCAGACCGTATGCGCATAAGTGACCGCATGGTCCCCGGGTGAAATCGCGGAAGCACGCCGATACCACTGCGCCGCCAGATGCGGATTCCCTTCGCGCCGGTAGGCATCGCCCATCCGCGCGAAGATCGAACTCCTGATATCGGCCCGCAGTTGGCCATTGATTCCGCCGATCTCCGTGCAATCCATGTACGGACTCAGCACCTCTGCAATCCTTGCCGCCGGACGGACGGGTCCCTTGAGAAGACCCTCGACCGTCTGAAGTGCCTTCACGATTTGGTTCTTGCTGTATCGCACACCATATTCATCGGCGCTCGCCAAGGGCCGCTAAAACCCTGCTGTAAACTTTGTTTGTCCCCATTCCTCCCTCGGTGGCGTTTGGTCGTATGAAAGTGACGCATGGACGACTGGAAATTGCTGAAACGTTACGGGTGCGACGATTCGCAGGACGCATCCATGGAAGGCGGCGTTGCAGGGAGACGTGAACCCCTTTCATCAGATTGGCAAATGAACTCCATCAAGCCAGCCGCGCCGCTGGACCACATGCAAACGAAAGACCGCGAATCAGTCTCCGTCTTTCTTTGCGACCTCGACCGCGTATACATGCGTCGACCCGTGCATATTCGAGCGAAACACCACCGATTTCCCATCCGGCGTGAAGGTGACGTTCGGTTCGAGCCGATAATCGTGTCGCGATAAATCCACAAGCTTTTCAAAATCGAGTTTGCCAACCTTAACGCCCCCACTTAATTGCTGGAACTCGTCCGACCTGGGACGAAACAAATAAATCCACTGCCCATTGGCAGGCGGTTCGAGGCGACGACGCTCAGGCAACTGTGTGTGATTGGCTACGCTGTTAGTGCCCCCGCCATCGCCGGCGAAAAGTTTTCCGTCCCAGGAGACATTGTAATGCACCGACCACTGGCTGCGTTCGATGGGATAGCGAACGCGCTCGCCCGTTTCGACCTGGACTCCCGCCAGCCAGAACTCCTTCGACCGTGGCGTTTGCAGATCGTACCAAACCCATTTCCCGTCTCGGCTGAAAAACTCGTGCCCCGCAATCTCGTACGGCATCGTCCGCTGGTGCATGAGCCGTGCCCCCTCAGAGCCGACACGGATCGTCCAGACGCGGTCGACATTGTGCCATTCTCCCTCATGGCAAAATAGCACGAGAGTTGGGCCCGTGGGCGAACACTGAACGTGATTGAGCCAGTTGGTGCTGGGGTGAAATGTCTTCACCTCGCCGGTTTTGATATCGGCTGAGAACAATCGCATCGCCCGGCCCGAACGAGAACCGGCTGGTGCATTGCCTTCACCTCGGCGGCCGCGCTCATTGAAGGCACCCACCAGCAATGTTTCATCCGCATTGACTCCGCCGAATGTGCCGAAAAACGGCAGCCTCGCGATTTCGCGTGTAGCTTTGGTGTCCAGATGCGTCGCGAATATCACCGCCTGGGTCTCCAATCGTCGCGTGTAATATACGTGTCGGCTCTTTCGCCCCACCTCGATCCCGCTGCTCCCGCGCATGCCGTATTGCGAATCAGGAACAATCAATTCGATTTCTCGCGTTTTGAGATTGACCGTTGAAAGCCCACTCGGCGTCGCGATTACCATCTTGTCGCCTTCGGCCGTATAAGCATTTTGATGAAAGTAGAGACTTGCGCTGCCCGGTTCGCGCGACAACCGAACGACTCGATGGCCAGTCGCCGGCTCAATCCACTCCGTCGGCGGATTTGTCGCTGCCGATCCCCAGCCGCCGGAATTCATCACCAGCAACACCAAAACACTGCGCGCCCACATCAGCAAGCCGCCCATAGATCTGCTGAGATTGCCAGCAAGCTTCTGCCTCAGCAAGTTGCGCGTGCCCGCGAACGGCCAGGAACGCCCATAATTCTGTTCGTGACAGTTTGTTTCGAGTTCGGTAGAGACCGATCCACCTCTATGAGAAATCTGGTCCGAATTTGCCTCGGCTTTGTCCTGGCCGGAACTGTGCTCGCGCGAGCTGAGACTCGATTGCCACGGAGCACTCCCGAAGTACAAGGCGTTTCCTCCTCCGCGATGCTGCAATTGGTGAACACGCTCGACGAGCAGATGGACGGCATGCATAGCCTGATGGTCGTGCGCCACGGCCAGGTGATCATTGAAGGCTGGTGGACTCCTTATAACGCCGCATCGAGGCACATGCTTTATTCATTGAGCAAGAGTTTCACATCGACCGCGGTGGGTTTAGCGGCGGCGGAGGGCAAACTGAGTATCGATGACGAGGCCCTGAAATTCTTTCCCGACGATACGCCGACGAACGCCAGCAACAATCTCAAGTCTATGCGCGTGCGCGATCTGTTGATGATGTCGACGGGCCATCAGGACGAGCCTTCGGCCGCTGCCGAAGTCGTCTGCGCGAAGTCGTTTCTCGCGCAGTCTGTGCCGCATCTGCCGGGGACTCACTTCAAGTACAACACTGCCGCCACGTTTATGCAGTCGGCAATCGTGCAGAAAGTAACCGGACAGACTGTACTTGATTTCCTTCGGCCACGCCTGTTCGAGCCCCTCGGCATCGAGGACCCGGTTTGGGACGCCAACTTCCAGGGCATATCGCTGGGCGGTTACGGCTTATTTGTCCGCACTGAGGACATCGCAAAATTCGGTCAGCTTTATCTGCAAAAGGGCAGTTGGAAGGGCAAAAAGTTGCTGCCCGCGGAATGGGTCGAGATGGCCGCGACAAAGCAGACCTCGAACGGCAGCAACCCCAAGAGCGATTGGAACCAGGGCTATGGTTTCCAGTTTTGGCGCTGCCGGCACAATTCTTACCGCGGCGACGGCGCCTTTGGACAGTATTGCGTGATGATGCCGGACCAGGACGCAGTTGTGGCAATCACAGCCGGCGTCAAAGACATGCAAGCCGTTCTCAACGTGATTTGGGACAAGCTTCTGCCGGCGATGAAATCGGAACCCTTGCAAGCCAATAGTTCCGACAGCCAGGAACTCAGCAAGAAGTTGTCGCGACTGAAAGTGCGCACGCCTCAAGGCTCGATGACATCTCCTCTCGCGACAAAAGCCCTCAAGTTCATGTTCCCCGACAACGACCAAAAAATCGAAACGCTGTCGCTCTCGTCTTCCGATTCGGGCAAGACACTCATGCTGAATGTCCAACGGGACGGCAGGAAATTCGTAATTCCTTGTGGGTATGATGAATGGAAGCGGTCCAAAGCCCCATTCCTGGTAGGCAGATTGTCGCAACTCCCTGACCAACCGGTGGCCGGCGCATTCGCGTGGCCGACTGACGACACGTGCGTGATCAAGCTCTGCGCCTATGAGACGCCCCATCACCAAACGTTTACGCTGAAATTCGACGGCGGCCAGGTGACGCTGGACTCTGAAGTCAATGTGGCTTTTGGACCAACGAAGCGACCACAATTGATCGGACGGGCCGAGTGAGGAACCACCCAGGCATCTTCCGCGGAGCACGATGGCTGTTTGGAACAGCCGTGCTGCTTGCCGCGGCGGTCGGCGTGATTCCCGCGCAGGCCGCGGAGCAGTGGGTGGACATTTCCACTCCCTTGTTGGAGAAGTTGACCAACAACGGAGTGAAACTCGCATGGCCGGGTGGCTGTTCGGGCGTCGTCATCAATCGACTTAACGGCGACGTTGTTATCAAAGTGGTGGGACAAGGGCTCTGGCGCAGTTCCGATCAGGGCGCCAACTGGACGCGCATCGACAACAACACCGTTTCCGGAAGAGACGAAACCGGTTGGGCCACGGCAGTCGACCAGAATGACCCTGGGCGCATGGCGACTTTTTCACTGGATGGTTTGGCCGGCTGGACCGTGGACGGAAACAACTGGAAGAGTTTCGCGAATAATGGCCGGAACTGGGACTTCGGCTCGGTGGACTGGGCCGCGCCTCCGCCAAAGACGATCCTGGCCGCAAAGCACGAAACCAGTCCCCTGGGCGAAGTTGACCTCAGCACCGACGGCGGTGTTACCTGGAACAGATTATCGATCAGCCTTGCAGGCAAGCCGAATGCAATTTCGATGCTCGGCGTTCTCGACGCGACGACATTTATCTATTGCAATGGCAACGGCATTCATCGCAGCACGGATACTGGCGTGACGTGGACACAGGTGTCGGCAGCGAATCCGCAAACGAGGATACCCGTGCTTTTCAAAGGGACACACTATCTGGGCGCGACCAATGGATTGCTTGTGAGCAGGAATAAAGGTGCGATCTGGCAGCCGCAGGGCGCGCCGGTCAATGTGTGGCTTGGGCCTTTCTTTGGTGCCGACGAAAATAGCATGGCCGTGGTCGGAACCGACGGGGCACACGTGACGCAGGACGCGGGCAAAACCTGGACTCGGGTGACGGCGCTGAAGCCAAAGAGCGCGGGCTTTTCCTTTGGGCCGAATTGGTTCGGATGTTATGCGTGGGACCCAGTCCACAAAGTCGTTTACGCGTCGGCCATGGGAAATCCCGTTTACAAACTGAAATGCGATTACTGATTACTGAAAACTGATTACTTCTATGCTAGACACACGCTTACCATTACTCGCTCGCCGCCTCCTCGCCGCGAGTCTCATTGGACTGTTCGCCCATACGCCAAAAGCGGCGGAGTCGTACACAGAAAATCCCGGCACGGAAGGGGACGGGAAGTACACGATTGGTCCCGATTACAAGATCGATCCCGATCTCACGGACTGCGGTAATCCAAAAGGAAAGCAGTTCGAGTTCACCATGCTGCTGGCGGATAGCAAAATCTTCCGCGGTGACGATTCCACTCTCGAGCCCGAGAAGAAGCCCGTGAACAAAGAGCGAAAGATCTTTGTCTACGTTCCTGCTGCCTACCAGGACGGCACCCGGGCGCCTCTGCTCATCATCCACGACGGGCCAGGCCAGCTCAAACTGGTGCGCAATGCACTGGACAATCTGACCATTTCAAAAGACCCGAGCCGCAAGTTGCCCGCCTTTATCGCCATTGCCGTCCAGAACGGCGGCAACGATGGCAAGAACAGCGAGCGCGGGCTTGAATACGATACGATGTCCGACCGTCTCGCCCGGTTCATAAACGAGGAAGTGCTGCCCGCGGTTCTGAACAACAAAGAAATCAAAGCGGCCTACCCGAAATTTGCTCTCACGGACAACCCATGGGGCAGGGCCGTCATGGGCTGCAGTTCGGGGGGCGCGGCGGCATTGACTATGGGCTGGTTTCGGCCCGATCTGTTCCGTCGCTTGATCGCTTATTCCGGCACATTCGTCGACCAGCAGGATGACGACGCGGCGGAGGAAGCCAAATATCCGCTGGGCGCGTGGGAATACCACTCCGGCATGAAGCTCATCGAAAACAGTGAGAAGAAACCTTTGCGCATCTTCACTCATGTCTCTGAAAACGATCTTCGCCCCAAAGACCCCGAGGAAACGCATCATAACTGGGTCATGGCCGGCCAGCGTACCGCGGATGCGCTCAAGGCAAAGGGCTATCATCACCGCTTCGTCTTCAGCCTCGTCACACGCCACTGCGACGGACGCGTTTTCGAGCAAACACTGGCCGACACACTCGTGTGGAGTTGGCGCGGTTACCGTGCCGAGTGAGCTGGATTTAATCTATTCTGAACGAGGGCGGGGATTTCGTGGCGGCTCGTGGGCGGCCGTGGATTGAAGAGAAGCGTTTTGAGCGCGCGGTTTTTGCACGAGCACCAGCGCGTTGGCCATGGGACGTTCGTGGCCGTAACAAGGACTGTTCATCACGTTGCCGTAGATCCAGAATGTCGCGGAGCCTCCGCCGTCAAGATTTAGCGCGTCCTGGCAACCCAGCTTGATCATGTAAGCTGCCAGATCCTGAAGGCTCATTCCCACCGATAACTTTGCCTGGCGCCCATCGACGACAACGAAAAAATAGAATTTGTCGTTCCACCCGATCGCCGCGCGCGGATGGCGCACGGTTGTGTCGAACTTGGCGGCCTTGCCTTGCCGCACCAGCACAGGACCGCCGCCGATTGCGGTTTGAACTCCCTGCAAATCGGGTGTCGTGGCCGTGGAAATTTTCAAAACAGCGCCAGTGGAAACACTTGGCGATTGGGGACCGAGCGAGAGCACGAGGGTATTCGTGCGCACCGGGGAGTTGCCTTTTTCGCGAACTTCGCGTACGCGAGCGACGTAGGTGTGCCCGGCACGCAACGGCAGCCAATCGCCCTGTCCGTCACGCTCCAGAATCAGTTCTCGCCCTTTCTTCGTACGGGTGGATGGCCCAACAGCGGATGTATAGAGGACCGTGCCGCGGCTTGAGCGTTCCTCATTAAGCCCGATAATGGTAGTCGCCTTGTTGGGCCAGGTGACTTCTAATTGCGTCAAGACGTTGCTGGCATGCGGCTGCCCGTTGGTATCGATCCAGAAACAGGAGCGTTCACCCGGGGCGCTGATCAGTTCACCACGCATGATTTGCAGGCCTTCCGGATCGCCATCATACCGCCCGCTTTTCCAGAAATCGCCGTTGATCGCGGCAATAGGTTTGCCGAGGGCCGGCGGAAAGGCTTTCATCTTTTCCGTGATCGTTCCGAGAGAAATGACACCGCTTTTAGACAGAGTTGTGTGGAATTCGAAATCTGGCCGCGAGCGATCGATCTTCAGCACATGAATCGACCAGGGCATTTCTGCAACCTCATCGTGCAGATAGGAAATGCCCCCTCCATGGCGTTCAGGTGTCTGCAGCGTGTCGGCCGCGTAAGCCGGTGTGAGCGCAAGAACGATCAGCCACGAGAACCCTCGAACGAAACACGATAACGTCCCTCCGTTTTTGGATCCGCCCTTTCGAACCCGCGCCGGATTCTGGGAGATCACAACGTGCCCTGTGGTTTGGAAAGAACGACATTGGTGCTACCAGTCGCCAGCTCCAGGGCGATTTGTTCCCGGAACTGGCGCGTGGTCCACATATGGACGCTGCCATCCGTAAGGACGATGTTTCCCCGGCCATCCGGCCAGGTGGCATCGATGGAACTGCCCGCCTGGGAATTCCAGAAAGGATCCACTCCGCCGCCACCACCATGGAAGGTGGCATCGCCAGAAAGTAAGGTAAGTCGCGATTGTGCAGCGGTGAAGCCGAGGAAGTAACTGACGTTGTCAAAACCGGCCAGCGACGGCCAATCGGTTGCGGGCGTTCTTTCCTTGTCGAATGGACAAATGAAGATGTTCGGATTAGCCAGTTCCCTTTCCATAACGCGAAGGTGTTGCGCCCAGTCCGGGCCGTTCATGCTGCCGCCGTCATTGACATCGACTCTCCAGGGATATTGCCCCTCGTGCTCGTGGGCCCACATACTCGCACCGCGCCCAAATTGATGAAGGTGATTGAGGCATTGCGCATTCCGCGCCTTCTTTTTTGAGGCAGCGAGCGTGGGCAGGAGGATCGCGGCGAGGATCGCGATGACCGCGATTACCACCAGCAATTCAATCAGCGTAAAAGCCCGATACGCGGAACAGGGAGATGTCTTCATGGGAAATCTTCGTTTACTCTACTCATCTGGTTCATAAACGTTGTCAGTCGACTAATTTTTCAGCCGATAAAATGCAGTCCCTGAATTCGTCACCGTAATTGGGCTTGGCGCCGCTGGTCCCGGCAGGTCCGCCCAATTCTCTGGCGCCGTCAGGTCCGATGATCGTTGGAGCCTGAATCCGTCGCCATTCCAGAACAAAGTCGCTACGCCGTCCTCCATCCACAAGTGCAGGCGAGGCACGACCGGGCCGGGACTAAGCTGGATCAGGGCCGCCCCAAAAACAATATCGAGGCTTGCCGCAGCAAAATTATGAACCTCTACCGCCACGACATTGTCGCCCTGCACAAGATTGGTGAGAAGATTCCCGCTGATGACGAAGACGTCGGGGCAGTTGGTCGCAGCATCGCCGGCCTGGGCCGTGCCCGTGCAGGCCGAACCGTTGGCGAGGGTGCTGTTTAAGATGACTGTTGGCTCGGGTGGCATGCGTAGCCGATAAACTTCGGCTCCGTTCAGATAGAAAACCGCCCCGTCGTCGACATAATTGGAGAAGAGGAGCCCGGAAGGGGTGTTCCCGGTGAAATTAAAATGGCTTCGGAAATAGTAGGTGCGGGGGATAGGCTGGTTGAAAGGCGGTGGCAAAGCGGTATTTTTCGGCCCCACGAACGCGCTATTCTCTACATACAATAGCGCGGGCCCCTGTCCGATCCAGTTCGTATCGAGGTAATTGCTAGCCGTCCAATTCACACCATCGAGATTGTTTGTCGTGAACTTCCAACTGTTCGTCAGGGGAAACAGCTGAGTGCTGGTTACCGAGATGATGTTCGAAAACTGACAGCCAAGCGCATATTGATTTGTATCCACGGTCGAAATCGCGCGGTAATGATAATTTGAGCCCGCCGTAAGACCAGAGAGGGTGGCGACGTGCAAGCGGCGCGGCAGGGAATCAAGCGGCGTCGTGCTGCCGTAGGCAGCGGTGAGGCCGTACTCGACCTGGGTGGTGGCCGGCGCCTCGGTTCGCCAGGTCACGATCGCAGTGGCCCCACCCGGTTCGACGTTCAAGTCTTTGATCGGATCGAGAGTTGGCGCGGCAACGCCGAAGATGCAGCCGATAGCCCGCTGCGAGCCAGGCCGGCCTACCGCGAATTGGAAGCTGTTTTGATTAATGTCCACAGGCAGGCCACATTCATTCGCCTTAACCATGCAAGTGGAGCCTCCGCCGTCCATGTTCATGCCGTTCCATCCGCCGAACAGAAGCAAAAAGTCAGCGGTTTCCCAGTCCAGCGCGCCGTCGCTGAAATCCTGCTGGCGGCCGTCGATCGTAATCACGATCAGGTAACGGTTGTCCTGCGAGAGACCAAAGCCGGTGCGCGGTTGACGGAAATGAGTAGAATCGGTGCTGTTCGTATAGGCATAACCGATGTTCACACCGTTGCTGAGCAGCGGATACATCCCCGAGACAGCGTTAAACACGCCGGCTGCGTTCGTCGCGGGCCAGTTGACATACACGAAGGTGGGCTGATTGTTGGTTGCGAAAAGCATCGCCGAGAGCGAGTCGTTGGTCCTTGTCTGCGCCGAAACCTGGCGCCCCTGCGAAATGACCAGACCCTCCACGCGCGCCGGTGTGCCGGACGGGAGGGAATAGTCGGCCGGGGCGAAGTAACCGGAATTGATCGCCACTTTCAACTGATACTCCTTAAGGAACTCCCTCGGAGTCTGCAGTAGGGTCTCGCGCTGATCGGGAACGTAATTATTGGTGACAGGGGGCGTGACGAACAGACGAATGTCCGGATCCTGTAAATCAACACGCAAAGCATTGACTGAGAGTGTCACACCCCCCCCGTTATTCGTGCCGGTCGCCTGATCAATGCCTTTAAAGATCGGAACCCACGGCGTAACGGTGCTGGCACCCGGAGCCATAGCCAGGCTGAGCCCCAGCAAACCGATTGCGAAAACGAACTTCATAAAAGCCGTCCCCTGGATGCAACACACACGCGCCTGGTTGCCTCCACAGGGGAACGTGCAGACATTAACATTTGTTAAGAAGCATGTCCAATGCTACTGCCGATTTCCGGGTTCTGGAAGACCGCGAGGTCAATCGCCGCTGTACTTGTAACTGTAGCCCGGTGCCGGATCACGCGTGTAGGCCGCATTCAGACCGTCATAATAGATCCTTACGAAATCTGCATGCCCATCGACGAAACCGACGACACTTTCTGCGTCGTTGTAAAACGGCGTGTTTGCCTTTCCAGTCCGGCTGCGATGCCAGGAAAGCGGCCCATGTGCCGTCCATTCCATCACGAGGAGCGTGCGTGACGGATCATTGATGGATGAGACTTCCCGGTTGGCGATGTTGGGGATGCCCGGCAAGTTGACGCCGTTGAAAACGTAACTGGTGTACACGTATTTCCTGCTCTTGCAAAATGGCCGTGGCTTTTCGGACTCGTCCTCCCCATAGCCACGATCGTTCGGACAAGCGAAAACCGTGTCGTTTGTGGAGGAGGGACCGGTCAGCCCCAAATACCCTTTGACTTGCTCCTTGTAATACCACCATCCACCGGGCGCGGGACTGTTATCCACCCGCGGAAGGGTTTGGTCGTGCTCCTCGGCGAATTGCAACACAGCGTGGTTTACCTTTTGCAGATTGGCAGTGCACAGAGTCAGCCGCGACTTTGCGCGAGAGCGCGCAATGATGGAGACAGCGACAGCGGTAATGATGGCGAGCGCCGCCATTGTGACGAGCAACTCCGTTATGCCAAAACCAAATACACGCGCCGGCTTATGGAGTTTAAAGTGATGATGTTGCATCGACTGTTCAGGGACGGACTGTAAACGGAGGCAGCTCCGACACATTGGCGGGCGTAATCACCTTAAACATCTGGTCAAAACACTCCTGCGCCCCGCCTGTTCCGCACTGAGCAGGCGCGTTTGTGCGGCTGATAACCGCGGTGACCAACAGTTGTCGCTCGAATATTCTCTTCAAATCGACCTGCACCGGCATCGCGCCCGAACACAGAGCCAGGAGGCGTGGCTGCTTCCCGGACAGTTTGCCCGCTTGATCATCGCTGAGCAACGGAGGTCCGAGGAACGAAACGATCACGTCGTTGGTCCCGGCTTGGCGCATCAGGTCAAAGAAATCGCCAGGTGGAACGCTCACCACCCGCAAGGGGTCCACCTTTAACAGGCGCGTGCTCGAGACATTCCTGCCGGAGTTTTTGATCGCGCCCAGGAATGCGTCTAACTGCGCGGCTGCGGCTGGCACCTTGAACGGCTCTTTGGCGCGAGCGATTACAATCAGGCGAGCGCCTGGCTCCAGGAGTTTGATTGCTTCCGCGGCCAAAACCTCACCGACCCTGTTGTGGAGTCGGCGATCGATCGGCGGCGGCCGGGGATTCGAGAGCAAATACAGCCAGACTACCACGGCCATGATCACCGCGCCTGCCAGCCAATTGATCACTTTTTTGCTCACTGCGATTAGACCGTCATGCGAGCACATCCTACGTTCAACGTGTTACCAGAAGCCACTTCTAACCTGTTGATCGCAGGCAACTCGGAATCTTATGTCGAATCGTCGCCCACTTCGATAAAGTGCGTGAGAATGCGGCGCAATAGCTTTGCGGCACTTTGGGCAGTGCTCCTTCTCCTCAGCCCCGGCGCGAGGGCCGATAGCGATCTATTCGTCGATGGGGCGGTGTGGCGCATACGATTGGAAGTCACGTCGGATGATGTGAGATCGTTGCGGAATCATCCCCGTGAATATGTCCACGCCACCTTGCGCGAGGGGACGAATATCTTGCGCGAGGTGGCCGTGCGCCTGAAAGGCAGCACCAGCTTCCGAAGTGTGGACGACAAACCGTCGTTCACGGTGAACTGCGATCGATTCACTGACGGCCAGCTCTTTCACGGTCTCAGCAAAATTCACCTGAACAACTCGGTCGAAGATCCCAGCTACCTGAATGAAAAGTTGGGCAGCGAAATGTTCTCCACGGCAGGCCTGCCCGCGCCGCGGGTCTCTCATGCCCTCGTTGAATTGAATGGCCGGCGGCTCGGTTTTTATGTGTTGAAGGAGGGTTTCGCCGAAGAATTCCTCGCGCGCCATTTTCGACGAGCAGATGGAAACCTCTTTGAACCCCAGGCCGGCGTTGCGCCTGATGTCACGGGGCCGATGACGCGAAACTCCGATGACAGCGCAGGTGATAGCCGGGACTTGCAACGGCTCGCGACGGCAAGCGCGCAGGATTCGGGAGTGCGCTGGAAAGCGCTGCGCGAGATTCTGGACCTCGACCGTTTCGTGACGTTCATGGCGATGGAAGTTCTGAGTGGGCATCGTGACGGCTACTGTCTGGCGCGAAACAATTATCGCATTTACCACGATCCCGCATCGGGGAGGTTCGTCTTCCTGCCGGATGGGATGGATCAGTTGTTTGGGCGGGCAGACTTTCCGGTGGAACCGCATATGGCCGGTGTCGTGGCGAAAGCCGTTTTGGAAACGGACGAGGGCCGCCAGGCATATCGCAAGGGGCTCGCGCAAGTGTTCACGAACTGCTTCAAAGTCGAAGCGCTGGTCAATCGCGTACATGCGTGGAGCGGCGCGATTGCGCCGAAACTGACGCGCGCCGAAGCGCGCGCTCTTCGGCACGAAGCGGACGATTTTTGCGAACGCATTCGGCAACGCGCTCATTACGTCAGGCGCCAACTCGCCGGGCCTGCTTTAAAACCACCAGACGAGTAAATACGGGCAGGTAGCAGCTCAATTTTCCACAGATCCTATAACACCGCGGCTTTAGCCCGGTGAATTTTCCGTGACACAAATACTTATCTTTTTTCTCCGACGGCTCCTCGCTTAATGAACTTTCGTAGCATTCATTCGAAAAGCCGTCGGAGAAAAAAGGTGCCGGGATGGTGCCGTCCAATATCACCCGGCTAAAGCCGCAGTGTTATGCAAATGACAATGCGCCTGGCGAGACAGTTATCGTTGTTTCGCATTGGGCTTTTGGAGAACGACGATAGCGTTGGCGATTGCGCGGTTGGTGCCATCGCAGGGACTGTTCCGCACTTTACCGTCATACCAAAGCGTTGCGGACGCGCCACCATCGAGACCTAACGCCAGGTCGCAGCCGAGCTTTTGCATGTAGTCACCCAATTCGGCAAGGGTCATCCCGACGGAAAGTTTTGGTTGCCGGCCATCCACTTCCACGAGGTAGATCTGGTCGCGGGTCACACCGATAGCTGAGCGAGGATGGCGCTCGCCGACGGAGCGATATTTGTAAGCGTCCGATTTTGGAATTTCGATTGTTTGCTTTTGGCCGTTGCGCACCAGCACCCAGCCGCCTCCGATGGCGGTCTTCACACCAGCGAGGTCGGGCACTGTGGCTGTGGAGATTTTGAGCACAGCTCCGGCTTCGGCCTGGGCGGCTGCGGGAGCGTTCGTCAGCAGCGACGGCGAAAGGGAAAGCACTAACAGGCCCCCTGCTAAAGGAGAGTCTCCCTGCGCCCGCGCCTCCCGAACTCGGGCGGTATATTCGAGCCCGGCCTGCAGCGGCAGCCAGGGGCCGTCGCCGGCGCGCTCAAGAATCAATTCACGCCCGCCCTGTGTCCGCGTCGATTTGCCAAGACGAGGAGTATACAGGACCGCGGCGCCGTTCCGCCGCTCTTCGTTCAATCCGATTGGTGTCGTGCTGCTGTCGGGCCACGTGAGCTTCAGTTGTGAGACGACGTTGGTGGCTTGCGGAGTGCCGTTCGTATCGAGCCAAAAACTCGCCTGATCGCCCGGCGTGCTGACCAGTTCGCCGTCGAGAATTTGCAATCCCCGTGGGTCTCCTAAATACGGATTCTTCGCCTCGACTACATAAAAATCGCCGTTGAGCGCGGCCAGTGGCGAGCCCGCCTCGCGCGGAAGGGCGCGAATCTGGTCGAGGAGTGTGCTTAATCCAAGCACCGTGTCGTTTGCGAGGGTCGTGCGCAGTTCCAGGTCGCGCTGGGAGCGATTGAATTTCACGATGTGGATGGACCATGGCCCCTTCGAGATTTTGTCATGATTGTAGGAAACACCCGGCTTCGAGCCTAAACCAATTGCCAGGGCGGGGATGAGGATAACCAGAGCCCACGTGCTTATTTGCCGAGAGTGAAGAGAGATCACGCGAAACATCTTTTAGCACCAGAAATGTTGTTCAGCTTATAACGGCTGCAACTTGTTCAACGCAATGGCAAATTCAGTCTTTCGGAATTTTTCACAATTCGTTTATGGCGGCGGCCGCGCCACGCGATAGAAGGCCTGCTGCGCAAGAGGCAGGTTGGTATCAACGAGAGTCATCCGTTGGCCGTTCCCCGGAACTCGGGCCGTGACTTCGAGCCATTGTTGAAGGGTCTGCGAACGCTCCAGGACGTAAAGGCGATTAGTCACGGAAGTGAATTCAACGGCCCATCCTTTGTTGACCGGGCCGTGCGAAGTAATTTGAAAGCTCGGGTCCGGACGGGTTGTAAGGACAAAGGAGAGATTGTCAGCACTGGCATCGTTCATGCCGGTGACGACGCGATTTGTCAGGACGAATTCGACGAAGCGTGTACCCGACGGGAGCGTGCCGTTCGTGCTGCGCAGCAACAGACCGGTGACACCGCTCCGGTCGGCGTCCGTGACGTTGCCGATAATGTTCGAGCCGAGCACGGCGGCGTTCGAACTGAGGAAGTGCGCCGTGAGCGCTGCGGCATCAGCTTGCGTGCCTGTGCCGCCAAACCAGCCGGACAATTCATAATCGACGCCGGAACCGTCCACATCCGCGCCGATGCTGGAAATGTCGATGCGCTGGAGAATCAAGCCGTTGGTCGTGCCGCCGAGGAAGAAATTTGCGCCGCGATTAGCCGGGCCATGACTGGAGCCGGAAGGAAAGTTCGGATTTGATCCGTAAAGCCCGAGGCTTGTGCTCGTGATATCGAACCACCAGGCGATGCCCCGATTGGGAGTGTAGTTGTTGGTCCCGGAATTCGATTCCGCATCGCCGTTGAAGATGAGATTTGTTCCATAGCGCGTGGGCGGAAGCGGCAAGCCTTCCACGCGCGCGTCGAGATTCCATCCCGGGTTGATTGGGATGCGCATGTGCGTGAGGACGGTTGCGCAAATGTCGACGATGCTCGGCGAGGGCCAGATGACGCCGCGCGCCGCTGAGGGACCGCTGTTGATGACCCACGTGATGCGGGAACGCTCCGGGTCCGGATGGTCGTGTTCGCCATGGTCGGTCGTGAGGATCACGAGCCAGTCTTCATTGGGGTAGGTGACGCGATTCGTGAGGGCGCCGATGATCTGGCCGACGCGGGCGTCAGAGTTTTCGATGGCACGAACGTAGTTGCTCACGGTCGGCCCCCAACCGGAAGAGTGCCCCGCCGAATCGACGTCGAGCAGCAACATCCAGAAGACGTCGGGATTTGAGTTGGTCAATCGGCGGCAAGTCTCATCGGTGACCGCAGTGTCGCTGTCGAAGGAAAGTTTCACGTCGGCATCCGGAACGGCGGTGAGCATGGGAGCCCAACGGGCGAAGGCGAGTGTATTGAGGTTGCTGTTGGCGGCTTCGATGCGTTTGTAAAAACTCGGATAATTGGTGAACTGATTCCCGGCGAAGCTATTGCCCGGGTCATTGACGCCGTGCTTATCACCCCAGACACCGGTAAACATGCTCGACCAGGAGGCGGCGCTGTGCGTCACGGGATGGGACACGACTCGCACGGAGTAACAGCCGTTGGATTTGAGCGCATCCAGATTCGGCGTGCGGGCGACAGCGAGCGCGCTGGGCATTGTACCGTCCATGCCAATGATCAGGACCTTGTTCGTGAGCGCGCGACTCTCGGCCGCAAGACCGATACAGAGGGCCGCGATCAGGAATGACGCCTTCATAACACGGTGGTTCAGACTTTTATATTGTCGCATCGGCGAAGTTCAAAGTCACTTTGGTAAGCGAGTAATCAGTAATCAGTCATTTCTGTGTGACCACGGATAACACAGATGCCACAGGTGCAAAAACCTTCGTCGTGATGCACCCTTTGAGAAGCATCGCTGCCGCGGCAACGAGGATGGGTAATCTTAGATTGGGAAGCATAACAAGTCTCGGAGAGATAGCAGAATAGGAGCTGAATGCAAAATGACGTTTGACTGCCTCCTCGGGCGGAATTTCAGCGCAGAAACCACAGTAACTTTTTCACGATCGGAGTATGAGACCCGCGGACGAGCATTGGAATTGAATCCGCCTCTTGATACTATTAACTTCAACCATGCCGCGAAGCATCCCAGCATTGGTCAAGCCAGCCCTGCTGATTTGGGCTAGGGATCGGGCGGGTTTGCCTCTGGAGGAAGCAGCCTCAAAGGCCGGTATTGAGTCTGAACAGTTGCGTCGATGGGAGCGCGGACATGACCGCCCATCAATCTCACAACTCCGAAAGCTGGGACAGATTTACAAACGACCTCTCGCTGTGTTTTTTCTGTCCGAGCCACCCCAAGGCTTCGATCCGCAGAGTGAATTTCGCCGTTTGCCGGGCTTAACTCCTCAAACAGAGTCGCCCGCTTTGCGACTTGCTCTCCGTACGGCTCTGTTTCGTCGTGAAGCGGCCCGTGAGCTTTATGAACGGTTGAACGAGCCAATTACTGAATGTCGCGTTGCTGCTAACCCAAATGAAGACGAGGAACTGGTAGGCGAGCGGGTTCGTGAGGCGCTCGGTATTACATGGGAGGCTCAGTTGAACTGGCCCGTGCAGCCACCGCATTATTTCGCGCTGAATACATGGCGGTCTGCCGTTGAGCGGCAAGGAGTGCTTGTTTTTCAGACCGGTGATGTCGAGCTGACTGAAATGCGAGGGACAAGCATTCCACATGGACCATTACCTGCAATTCTTCTAAACAATAATGATGCACCGCTCGGACGCGTGTTCACGATTATCCACGAATTTGTCCACATCCTTCTCGCGAATGGCGGTCATCGCACGAGCGCTATGGAAGGTCGCTGGCTGCCGGAGGACCGATTGCTGGAGCGGGTCAGCAACCGGTTTGCAGCGGCGGCGCTGATGCCAAAGCGCGAATTCTTGGCAGAGGCTTCGAATCATCCAGCTGCATTCGCTGGTGATGATGAGGGTTTGAAGCGTTTTGCTAATCGCATCAAGGTAAGTCCGGAAGCCATCCTGCGCCGGCTTCTGTCGCTGCATAGAGTGTCCCCGTCGACGTATCGCCAGAAGCGGCAAGCTTGGCAACGAAGGTCGTGGTATTCGCCATCCCTGACTGCAGGAGGCCCATCCATCCAAGTTCGCCGGGTGGCAGAGATCGGGCGACCATTCATTGCGCTGGTGCTGGAAGGGTATCAGCGTAATGCCGTAAGCAGTTCGGATGTCGCCGACTACCTTGGTGTGCAATTGAAATACGTGGACAGAATCGCGAACGAACTCGTAACAGCACCAGGTGCAGCTGCTGTCGCGTAACCCGATGCCCTATTGCGTGGATACAAGCGGTTGGCTCGATGGATGGCAACGGCACTATCCAATGGACGTTTTCCCCTCCCTCTGGACAAAGCTGGACACCATCATCCAAGCAGGCGAAATCATCGCCACCGAAGAAGTATATTTTGAAATCGAGAAGAAGGCAGATGATCTCCACACATGGATGCAAGCTCGCAAGCAGATGCTTGTGCCGTTGGATGAGGCAATCCAGTTGCGCGCGACAGCATTGCTCAGTGAGTTCCCGCGACTGGTTGACACATTGCGCGGTCGTGGGAAAGCTGACCCTTTCGTCCTCGCGACGGCAATTGAGCGCAGCGCAGTTGTTGTTACTGGCGAGGTTCTGACAGGAAAAATGGAGAAGCCGCGTATCCCAGATGTTTGTCAAGTGAAGCGCATCCAATGCATCAATTTTCTAAGGATGATTCGAGAGCTGAAGCTCGCTTTTTAGAGACAGAGAGTAGGTTCGTCTCCTACAGGCGGAGGGGGGCGGTGGTTTGGGCTTTGAGGAGGGCTTGTTGGATGACGATGCGGATGAGGAGCATGGTGGCCCAGGTTTCGAAGTCTTTCTTGTTTTTGATGGTGGTGACGACTTCGTCTTTCACGGCGACGTCGAATTCGTGGTTGTTCGCGGGCTGTTGCATGTCGCGATAGCGCAGGGTGCCGAGGGTGACGCGGAGTTCGCCAATGCCGGCGAATTCACGCGAGTTGTTATCGGAACCGTCGGATTTGTGCTTTTCGGAAACGCGTTTGTGGAGTTCGAGGATGTTGGTCCGGCCTGCGGCATTTTTAATGACGTTGAGTTCAGAGATGGTGACGCGTGCTTCTCGCAGGCGAATCGGGCCTGAGGCCGCGGCTGCGCTGTCCAGCCGCAAATAGAGTTCGGGAATGTGCGCGAAGACTGACCCGCCAAATTCGGGCGCGTTGAAGAGTTTTATGTCGCGAAAGCGCACGCTGCCCGTCAGGAGATCTGAATCCAGCCTGCCGATGGTTGCGGCGAGTCCCGTCTCGCGCTCGATGCGGGCCTCTGCGATTTTTTTCAGGAAAGCATCTTTAAAGAGGAAAAGAACGACAAAGAGCAGGAGCAAGGTGCCTACGATCGCGACGAGCCATTTGAGAATCTTTTTGATGGGACCGGGCACGGGGAACACCTTTTACAGTTCGATGTCTTCGGGGCGCACTTCAAGGCATTCATCCTGGTCCTCCCAGATGATGGCCGCGTAATGGTCGAGGAATTGTGGGAGCACTTTGCGGCCGGCTTCGGCGAGGATTTTTTCGGCTTTCTTGGCCGCGTTTTCGAAGGCTTTGTCGTAGTTGCCGGAAGCTTTGCGTTGGGCGTCATCCCAATGCGCGACGGCATGGACCGGCGAATATTTCTCCGCCCAGGCTCGTGTCGGTTCCTGAAGTTCGGTGGGGAAGTCGTCGAAGGGCACGCAGGTGTCGCCGCAATGCTGGCAGACGAGGCCGGTGTCGAGAACGTCGCGCGTAAAAAGCGGGAGCAACGGGGCGCGGCAACAGGGCGATTCGATGTAGGCCTGGGGCGGGGTGGCGAAGCGTTTGAACCAGACCTGGCGGTCGTGGGCGAGTTGGGCGGTGAGCCGATACGCGCCGAGGAGCGGATGGGAGAGGCGCCAGACGCGGCCCTGGAGCTGGCCAAGGGTTTGGGCCATCCACCGCGCGAGGGTAAGGTCATCCCAATCGCGATAGACGGCGCTGTACTCTTTCCATAATCGGTCGAGTGGCGGTTCGGACCTGTCGGCCATGGAGGGGTAGGATGGGTTTTGGGGATTGTTGTGCCAAGTGTCAATTGAGAGAGGCAAAATTTGCGTGGTTGGGTCGGAATTGATCAGCGCACTTCGTGCGGAGAAAGGCTCGCCCTCACCCTAACCCTCTCCCTCAGGAGAGGGAACAGCATGTGGCCAGTCGTCGAAATTGTTGGGAAATTTGGGCTGCAGAGGCTGTCAACGGAGAATTCGAAGAGTCAGGGCTCGACGAGTTCGCCCCTCCGGAATTGGGTGCTGGGCAAAAATGGCACTGGGGGTGCTAAGCAGGAACGGCATGAAGGCAAACGGCGTGGTTCGAACGTTTCAAACTGTAATAGCGGCCGTTTTTCTGGCAGCGCTCGCATCAACAACACAGGCGGCAGATACCTATTTCCGCATCCCGATTAGCGCATTGACGATCACGGAAGGTTCATGGCCGAGCGAAAGTGACCCAACGATCCGTCATTGGCGCAGTCTGCCGTTGTTCCAGGCTTATGCCACGGTAGACGGCGAGGGCGAGGTGTATCTCGATGGCGACCCTACGCACCGCTGGACGCGCTCCAACGGTCATGCGCTGGCAATCCGCGCGCCGAAGGGGAAAGACGTTACCGGACAGTTGTACGTGCCCAGGAGTGACCTGAGCGGAATGGTGGCGTTGAAATTCAAGGTCTCGGGCGCTATGACAATGACGTGCAGCGAAGAGGATTTTCTGGCCGTGAAGCAACGGCATTATCGGGAATTGCGTCAGCGAAATGTTCCGGGGGCGGCGTGGTTTCGACGCCAGGAACGGGAGGCGGCAAAGGCCCGCCGGCAGCAACCGGATGAGGGACTCACGTTTACGAGCACGCGGAGAGGGCCGTTCGAGATCGCCGATACGTATGAGTTGTTCAGCGGCGGGCGGGCGATCAGCGAGAATCTGCAACTCGATCGCGACTTGCGGATGAGGAGTGGCAACGAAAGCACGACGGAGATCACGAATCTCACCGGCATTAACGTGCGTGAAATGGATTGGAAGCCGCTGATCAAGGATGCGAAGCCGAAGGTCGACACGCTGGCCGCCTACGTGCCGTTCGATCAGCACGTGATTTTCTTTCCGTCGTTCACCGCGATGACGAAGGTGTTCGACGAGGCCGACGCGGGCGGGACGCCGCTGTTGCAATGGCTGGAGCCGCGCTCGGAGGACGCGCAGACGCGAACGCGTTATCACAAGCAGCTTTGTCTGGAGGTCGATGAGATGTCGCGCGTGCTCGGGCCGCAGGTGATTACGAGTGTGGCCATCACGGGTTCTGATCCGTATCTGCGAACGGGCAGCGATGTGGGAATACTCTTCGAGGCGAAATCGCCGGCGCTGTTGAAGGCGGCGTTCGTCGTCCGACAAACTGCCGCCCGGCAGAACAATCCCGGCGTGAAACCGGTTGACGGCGAAATCGAAGGAGTGCCTTACACGGGAGTCGTTTCGGAGGACCGCGTCATCTCGTCGTATTTGGCAGCGGTCAATGATGTCGTAATCGTGAGCAATTCCCGCTTTCAACTCGCTGAGCTTGTGAAGGCGGCCCTTGGCAACAAAAAGTCGATCGCAAGCCAGGATGAATACATTTTTTTCCGGCAACGTTACGCGAAGTCTGACAAAGACGAGAGCGCGTTGCTGGTGTTGACGGATGCGACGATCCGCCGGTGGTGCGGGCCGCAATGGCGCATCGCGAATTCCCGGCGAACCCGCGCGGCGGCAGCGATGGCGCAAGCACAAGCGGTGCATCTGGGAAGTCTTGTGAACGGGACGGCGAAGCCCGGCAAAGTGGCGAGCGAGGCGTCGCTGCCTGGGGACGAGCTGCAGCTCACCAGCAGCGGAGTGGTGTCGCGCACTTATGGGACGCTCGATTTCCTGACGCCGATTGCGGAGTTACCGTGCGCAAAGGTGACGAAGGCCGAGGCAGACGCGTACGTGTTGTGGCGCGATGGCTATCAACGGAATTGGCGGCAGTTTTTCGATCCAATCGCGGTGCGAGTCTCTATCAGCGGGCGGCAGATCGGCGCGGAAGTGACGGTCATGCCGCTGATCGCGAACACGGATTACGCGCAATTCATTGCGTTGACGCACGGAGGGCAAATTGCGGCAGGAGCGGGCGATCCGCACAAGGACACGCTGCTGCACCTCGCGATGGCGCTGAACCCCCAGTCGGAAATGGTAAAGAGCGCCGGAAACTGGCTCGGGACGGCACATTCCACGTTGCGGGTGAATCCGTTGGGGTGGCTGGGATCGTCGATTTCGATCTACGCAGACAAGGACGCTTTTTGGGACGAGCTTGGGAAGGCGCAGGAGACTTCCGAGTATTTCCGCAAAAATTATCATCAACTGCCGCTGGCGTTGCATTGTGAGGTGAAGAATCCGCTCGGGCTGGCTGCGTTCCTCAGCGCGATACGGGCATACTCCGATCAGTCCGCGCCGGGGATGACGGTGTGGCAGACGGTTGAGCACAATGGCAAGCCTTACGTGAAGATCACGGGGTCGCAGGCGATGCAACAACAAGGGGAATTCGCGAAGCTGGCGATTTATTATGCGGCCACGCCGCAATCGTTGATTTTGACCTTGAACGAATCGCTGTTGAAGCGGGCGCTCGATCGCCAGAGCGCGCGTGAAACGGGAAATGCGGCCGGGGAAAACCAATGGCTCGGGACGAACCTGTGCCTGAAGGTCGATCAACAATTCCTGAGCACGCTCGAACGGTCGGCGGCGGAAGGGCAGACGGCGTCGCAGCAAGTACTTTCGTGGAACAATCTGCCGATCCTGAACGAGTGGAAGCGGCTCTTTCCCAACGAGGACCCGGTGAAACTGCACGAGCGATTTTGGCAGACGAAACTGGTTTGTCCCGGCGGTGGCGCATATGTGTGGAACGAGAAATGGCACACGATGGAATCGACGGTTTATGGGCATCCGGGCGAACCGAAAAAAGGGCCGGACCGAATCGGACCGCTGGCGCGATTCCAGAGCGCGAATCTTGGGTTGAGCTTTGAGAACCAGGGACTGTCCGCGAAAGTGGTTTTGGAGCAGGAGGTCAAGGCAACGTCGATCGAGCAGAAGAAAGTGGCATCAGCGACGCGACTTTGGCGGCGAATCACGGGAAGGGCACTGTAAGTTACCGCTTAAAGACCCCGAAATGGATTCTCGACTCGCAGAGGTCCGTATCGCTGCCCGTGATGCAGATCTTCCGAGTAAATAACGTCACAACCGAGCGTGCGCGCGGCCGCGATAATAGCGGCGTCGTAATAGCTGATTTGGAAGCGGTCGCATATAGCGGTCGCGTCATCGAACAAACGGAGCGTAGGTTCGAGGATTTTGAAATTCCGCCAGCCGGCACACAGCGTCAGGGCTTCGTTGTGCCTGAAGGCTAGTTTGCTAGCGTGAGTCGCGGCATTGTAAAACTCCCGTAACACCTGGAGTGAAATTGCCTGTTTGGAAAAATCTATCAGAGCGCGCGCGACACGCGCTTTTTCCTGATCTTCCGAGCGGCGGCTGACCACGTAAATCAAGACGTCAGTATCGACGAACTCCACGTTGATACAGCTCTTCTCGGTTTAACGGACCGACGGAACCGGGGCGGATAGGCTTGGAATCGGCGAGTGCCCAAAGTTTTTCCAACTCGGGATCAGCCCTCTTGCTGGCCTTTTTGCTCTGGTCTTGAAGCCCGGCTAAAAACCCGCTGACGAGAGCACTGAGCGATGTACGCCGTTTCGCAGCTTCGACGCGCGCGGCGTGATAAACTTCATCGTCCACAGAAACTGTGATATTCTTCATGGCAACTCACAGTAACTGTGGAAGTGTAAATAGCCAAGTTGGGCAACTACGGGCGCCGCGGAGTGATCGCGCGATAATACCGGTTTGTCGTCCAGGCAGGATCGATGATGGTTTCGACGTGGTTCGTGGCGCGAGCGACGACGTCTGTCAGGCGCATCCATGGTCCGGTGGCGAGATCGTCAGTAAATTCGACCGTGTAGGTGTGATTTGAGGCGGCGCCGAAGGAGACGGTGGCAGCTTGAGAGGCGGCGCTGATATCCAAATGGAAGAAGCTCGCGCTGTTGGTCGGATCGGTGCCGGCGAGGTATTCCTGCCAGTTCGTTGGGCCATCAAGGTCGGCGTCGAAGTCGCGGTCTTCGCCGGCGTCGGGATTGAAACCGTAAAAGAGTTCCCATTCATCCGGAATGCCATCGAAATCGCTGTCCGGCACGGTGACGATGCTAGCGGTGAGACTCGCAACGCCGGGCAGGGGATTAGCCATGTTTTTAATGATGACCCGAAAGATCTGCGTGGTGATGGTGGCTGGGGCGTTGAAGTTGAAGAAATCGGAAAAGCCATAAACCACGTTTGTCGCAAGAGTCAGCGCGGGCGGGGTGGTACGGCGCCATTCGAAGGTAAACGGCAGCGGATGGCCTGAAACAGCAATGCTGAGCGATACGGGTGCGCCGGGAAGCACGCTTTGCGAAAGCGGATTTTGAATGACGCTCGGAGTGATAAGCGGGAAAAGCATTGCATCCTGGCTGACGATCGAGCCGATGGTGTCGGTCACGATCACCGAGTAAGCACCTTCACTGGAGAGTTGGACATTCGTAACCGTGAGACATGAACTCGTCGCGCCAGGAATATCGGCGCTGTTGAAGCGCCATTGGTAAGTGAGCGGCGGGTTGAAAGTGGTGGCTGTCACGCAGAAGGTGACATTGGTGGTCGGCGCGGCGGCCGGATCGGGGCGTATTTTTACGGCGATGTTGGTTGGTTGCTGAGTGATCGTTGGCGGAGTCAAAAGCGTGAGGAGGGCGTTGCTGCTTTCGGCGGAACGGACGTGATTGAAGATGACGACGGAATAATTGCCGGCCTGGCTCAATTGGACATTCGGCAGGAGGAGTGTGGAATTGGTTGCACCGTCGATGTTGCTGCTTTCGAAGCGCCATTGGTAGAAGAGCGGAGCGGCACCAGTGGCGGCGACGCTAAAGCTGACGGCTGTGTAGGCGACGTTCGTGCGTGAAGCGGGTTGCGCCGTGATTTGAGGCATTCCGGAAATCGGATCGCCAATGACTGTGCCGGGCGTAGGAAGGGCCGCGTACCACGAGAATGGATCGTTGCCGAAGACCCAGTTTTCGCCTCCATAAATATTAGCCTGGCTGCGTTGCAACGATGCGCCTGCTCCGTCGGCGGCCAACGGCCACGGCGGGCGGTCGTTATAACGAACGGCATCGACAATGTAATAGGGAATGCCGTTGGTCGTCGGTGCGTCGGGCGCGAACAGTTCGAGGTTTTCGCCGCTGTCCTGCAAGGCGCCCGTGTACTGGAGAATAGGCACCTGCGAAGGGACATTGTGCCGCGAGCGGAAGGCGTTGGGATCGCCACTGACGAGCAGCAACCGACTGTCCGCCTGCATGACGACGCCGGTCGGGAAGGTGTATCCGAGGCCGTTCAAAACCCAGACGTTGCTGGGGTAAGAGGGATGATACAACGGCACGTTCGTGGCGGCGTAATTACGGAGTTCGATGAATTCGTCGATGGGTGCGCGCGGATGATAGTGAATTTCGCTGATGATCACGGGACCGATACGCGGTCCGCTATTGTTGTCATTGAAACTCGTGCCGGTCTGGAGTGGAAAAAATTCCTCCCCGACACTATTCAGGTGGCGGCCGAAGGAGACGCCATCGGGCGCACCGGCGAAGGAGAAGCCGTGACTGTAACCGGTGAGTTCGGAGCTCGCATCGCCGGAGAATAGATACACTTCGTCTCCAAGTGAACTAAAGCTGAAGCTGTTGCCAACGCCGGGTGTGGGATTGAAATGCGACTCGTTGAACACGCGGTAACTTCTGGCGTTGATGATTGTGCCATCGGGAATCCGATACTTCCATGGGAATCCGGGATCGTCGGTCAGATACCAACCACCAATGTTAATCGCGTTGGTGGTAAGATTGTGCAATTCGACCGTGTCGACGCGCGGCAAGGTCGAAGCGCTCAGGAGTTCGTTGATAACAACGCCGCCGATTGCGGAGAGGCCGCCATCGACACCGGGATTGCCGAATTTTTGCGCGCTGGCGCCGTAAATGCGCGAGGCTGGGTCGGCGAGCACGAGCGAGAAGCCGAAGCCATCGGCAGTAACGGGCCATGGCGCACGATCGTTGTAGGTGATGGAGAGAACGACTCCGGCGTGCGGGTGCGAAATGCTGACTGTTTCGCCGCCATTGTCGAGCTTGCCGGTGTAAATGCCGTTTACCACCACGCCGGGGTAGCGCGTCTGCAAAGCGGTGACGTTGCGAGCGAGAAGGAATAATTGTCCCGGGGCAAGTGTTGTCCCGTTTGTGAAGGTAAAGTTAATGCCACTCGAGAAGAACAGGCCGCCGAGATCGAGTGTTGAGGAGCCGACGTTTTTGAGTTCGAGGAATTCGAATTCATCGCCGTCGGTCGCGCCGTCAGCAGGCGGATTGTACATGATTTCGGAGAAGACGAGATTCGTGCGCAGTGCGCTGACGAGATCGATGCGTGTGGGACGAAATTCAAATGGCGGCGACCAGCGGCTCCAGCGGCCGGTATTGTCCTTGTGGCGCACGCGCACGCGGTAGAGGCGATCGGGCTGCACCTCGGCAGCAGGGATCGTGAGGTATTCGTTAAAGCCAGGAATCTCACCGGAATCCCACGCGGCGTCCCATTCCAGCTTGAGGTCGGAAGGTTTCGAGATGGTTGTGCCGGGTGGCGTGATTTCGGCGACGCGCCATTGCATGCTCGCGATCGTGTCCGCACCTTGAGGATCGGCGAACACTGAGCTGCGGAAGACGAGATTGTTGATAGGAATTCCATTTGAGCCGGCGTAAGTCACGATCGGACGCGACGGAACAGCTGCATCGGCTGCGACGGTATCGAGCCGCGTAATCCAGCCGCCGGCTGAGATACTTGTGCGGTCGATCCACCACGCGTAATTGCCGCCCGCAAACATGAAATTCTTCAGGTCCTGCGCGGTGCCGAGAAGGCCGCTGGTCACGCCGGGGCTGCCGGGGATTCCGAGAGAGACATAGCTGGCCGGAGAAGGCGCGTTGGACCAGCGCAGGTGATCGGCGGGCGCAAAGTCGCGCAGTCGCGCCACGAAAGCGTCGATCAACGGGTTGATTTGATCGGGTTGGAAGAGCAGGTCGCGGATTTCGCGGGCCACATTGCGGTATTCCTTCTGCATTTCAGGATTTTGGCCCGAGTCGCCGCCTGTGGCCGACGACGCGAAGATCCCGTTGAAGAGGATGTCTTCGCCGTTATTCCAGGTAGGGCCCCACGTATCGGTGGAGTCATAGGGAAGTTGCATCATGCGGCCGTAGTTGCTGTTGGCCAACGAGTAAATCGGCTCGAAGTACCACGCGCCGTTCTTGTTCGCGCTCGGCCAGATGTCGTAATGGCGGATCGCTTCGGCGACAGTGAAATAGCGGTACCAATTCGTGTAGTTGGCGTGGGCGTTGAGCCAGTCGGCGGTTTGAAAACCGGTGAGATTGTTTTCGATGTTGAAGAAATCGGCGGCGTTTGTGACCGCGAGTGGCGCCTGGTAACGCATTTCGTCAAGGCCGAGCACGAAATTATCGACGAGCTTGTAGAGATTCCCTTTGGGCAAGCCATGGGCATCGAGGAAGTTCACGTCATATTTTTCCTGGGCCCAACTCAAGCCCCAGAAGTCGCCTGCGTATCTGTCGGTTGGCGATTCCTGCGCGCCGCGAATGACGCGAAAATGGAAATGGAAGGTGGAAGGCGCGGGCACACCGACTTTGTTCCAGAGGAAATAGTTGATGACTTCGTTGAGCGCGAAGGTCTCGCTGCCGCGATTGCTCTGGCCTTTACCGGTGGTGAGTTCACGCCACTTCGTGGGGAAGCGATCGCCCTCCTGGTTTTTGGCTTCGAGCAAATGGCCGGAGCGAAAGCGAAAACGGAAGCTGCGCTTGCCGTTGTGATAGCGGCCATTCGCGCCGCGAAGGCGGTAGGTGATGTGGTCGTAGACTTCACCGTCGTAGACCATCGCGCCTTCCCAGTTAAAGGAGAGCCGGCCTTCGTTGCGCAAACTGCCGATCGATTGCGGAAGCTGATCGCCGGTATTGAACCAGGCCGCGCATTGGTCCACGTCTGCCGCGCGTGTGATCAAGGTATAGACAGGCAACGTTTGTAGCACTGCGGGCGAATAGTTCTGGTACGAAGGAATGCCGTCGTAAACAAAGTGGGCGAAATTCAGTGAAGGATCGTCTTCGAAGGGGGCTCGCCGCGATGCGCCGAGCGTATCGGTTGCTGTGATCCGATAGCGGACCAGCGTGCGATTAGCCTGCTGCGGCAGAACAGCGGAATAAATGTCGTCACCGGCGACCGCGTCGCCATTCAGGCCGTCATCGTTCATCGCAATGGTGGTCCAGTTCGTCGCTGCTTCGAACGCGGGGTTCAGCGAGTTGGTCACGAACGGGTTTGTCGTCAGACTATCCAGTTGAGCGCGGTTGAGCGGTAGCGCGGATGGGATGAAGCTGCCGGGCCGAACGATTTGCATGAGCAACTGCACCGAAGCGACACCTTCCGGATCAGTGATCTTCGCCGTCACCAGGACGTTGTTGGTGGATGCCGGCGTTTTCGGACTGTGATTCACCTGCCGAATGTTTGGGGCCGCATTCGCGGCAAAGACTGAATTCGTCGCGCCGGGTGTCACTGGCGTGCCGCTGCGCCACGAACTGCCCAGGTCGTTGTCGAGGTTCGGATTGACGAGCTGCATCGAGGGACCATCGCCATTCGCGCGAATCGGCCACGGAAATTCGGACCGATAATCCACTTCATCGACCGCATCCCCATTGGAATCATCCAAACGAAGCTGTTCGCCGTCCCCACTCAAATTGCCGCTCCACGGTCCAAGCGCAGCGACGCCGTAGCGGCTTTGAATGGTCGCGGGACTTTCCGCGATGACAACGAAACCGCGCGCCGAAATCACCGTGCCAGGCGAGATGAAGAAGTCGACGCCGCCGCGCAGCCGCCAGCCGGAAAGATCGATCGGCGCGTCGGTATTGTTATAAAGCTCGACGAACTCTTCGCGCACGGGATTAAGCGGCGGGTTGTAGTGAACTTCGTTGATGACCACTGTGTCGGTGATCGTGACAACGCGCAGCGCGAACGTCTGTTCGTAACTGAAACCAGCGTTGTCGGTCGTGCGGAGGCGAATCGAAAACGTGACGCCGGGGCCGGTGGCAAAAGAGGGACCGGCCATCAATTGATTTCCAGCGATGGTGAACCTGGAGTTATCGCCAAATCCTGCGACGAGCGCGTAAGCGTGAGTGTCAAATTCATTGGGGTCGATTGTGCGGAGCGCAGCGATGAATGAACCGGGATGCGCCGAGGCACTGATGTTCGTTGTGCTGAGGACAATTCCGGTAGGTGGTGTTGGCGGCGGAACCACTTTGATCGAAACGGTTGCAGGCGCGGAATCGAACGTACTGTCGTTGACCTTGAAAGTGAAAACGTCCGTGCCGTCAAAGCCGGCCTCAGGCGAGTAGATTACGCTGGGCAAAGTTCCGCTCAACGTGCCGTGGGCAGGGGGCGTGACAAGCAAGTAAGAGAGCGTGCCGCCATTTGGATCGTCGGCTGACACGCTGAACGAAACGGGCGTGTTGCGCGGCGTATTGGTGCTCAGGTTGAACGCCACCGGCACACCGGGATCGACGATAATCGTCGTGGTTGAGGTGCGCCGGCCAAGGGAATTCGTCGCAGTGAGAGTATACGTGGTCGTGTTCGTTGGGCTGACGCTGATGTTGCCACTGGGCATCGCGACCGGCCCAATACTGTTGTCGATGACAATGGAGGTGGCGTTCGTGACGTTCCACGAGAGTGTGGCGGACTGCCCCAGGTAAATTTGATTCGTGTTTGCAGTGAACGAGTAAATGCGCGGAATGTTTAAGTTGATGTGCGTGTCGCTGAGTTCGGTGATCACGTTGGTTGCTTCGGCGCCGCTCAGAGCGGTGTTGTAAAAACGGACCTCGACGAGATCGCCGACAAACCGGCGGTTCGCCCCGCCTTCGGCTGTGTGGATGCCGCCGAAAGAAAATCCGGCGCTGCCATTCCGGGGTCCGGTCGACACGCCGCTCGCCAGGCTCACGCCGCGGCTATCAACATAGACGCGTTGCGTGCCGCCGCCCCACGTAAAGACGGCGACGTGATAGTTGCTATCAACGAGTGACGGCAGCGTCGAAAACGTTGTGATGTCGGGCGAGCCCGTACCAATCGCGACACGTCCCTGTTCGTCGAGCACTGTTCCCCAATCGGCAGTCGCGCCGCCCTGTTCGGCATCGACAATACCGCTCTTGCCGTACCAGTTTGCGGCGTCATTTGCGCCGGGTGCACTGGCCTTGAAGACAACGGCGATGGAGAACGCGGTCGCGCCGCCAAACGGGCTGCTCGAGGTGGTGAGCCAATGGCGGTTGAAGCGCACTGCTGAGCCGCCCACCGGGGTCATGCTCTTTCTGAGCGCCGGTTGCAAGCCCGACGCACCGGCGACAGTGCGATTGCTCAAGCTGGTCCACGAGCCGACGGAATCGCCATCGTTAAGATAATCGAGGTCGTCGGCGAGCCAGCGATCGATCAGGACACCGGGCGAGGTGAATGGTGATAAAACAAGTGCGACGACAAGAAGGCGAATTAAATGCAGCGCCATAAATCGGGTTGGCGGCCAGTTTACCGTCCTTTGGAGCGGATTTGCAACCAGCGTTTACTGATGCAGAACGCCAGTTGGCGCGGGCGGGAGTCCGCGCAACTCTATTGCGGGATGAAACCGAGAATCTGATCGAGTTGCACCGGGCCGTAGATGCGGCTGTCTTCGCTGACTTCGCGATTATCGCCCATGACGAAATAGCGATGTGCGCCGACGAGAATCGACGGCTCGGAGCCGTCGTTAGCCACGGTATGGGTGCCAGCCGTCAGGTAAGATTCCGCCAGGCGCTCGCCATTGACCCAAACCGCGTCGTCTTTGAACTGCAGATGTTCGCCGGGCAATGCAATGATGCGTTTGACGACGAAATCTTTTCGCACCGCGTCTCGGATGACGACGAGGTCGCCGCGCTGGGGCTTGCGGAAGAGCAATTGCCAGCGATGGAGCAGATATCGATCGCCATCGACCAGCGTGGGCGACATGCTGCGCCCCTGGACAACGACGGTGGTGACGATGAAGCGGCTGACAATATAATAGCTGACAATCGAGCAGAGCACGAGACAGCACCAGGGCCAGACGTGGCGCCAAATGCGCGGCATCGGGGGCTGCTTTGGCTTTGGCCGGAACTCGACCTCAATTTCGATTGTTCGCAATGGCTTTGCGACGGCCGATTCGAATTCCATCTCCGCTGGGGTCTTGTCGTTCCAGTTGTTGTTCATGTTCTGTTGAATTTTCAACACTTTAGAATCGGGAGGGTTGCGCCACAATGCCGCGAAGTACCCATCGCGGGCCCCGCAAAAGTACGTACGGCGGTCAATCCCAGCCCGGTTCTGTCGTGAAAAACTGATTTTTTGCTTGGCAAACCGGGGTCGAACAGCAGAGTACCATTGCATGGTGCCTGCCAAAACCGCCGCTGGATCGTCCCGGCTTCCCGACGGTTACCTCGCCCTCCCGGTGCATCTTGTGGACGAATCGCTCCTGCGACTCTGCGTGGTGGTGCGGCAAACGCCTGATCCCGTGGCCGGACAATTCGTCATTTTGCGGGAACTGCACGACGCGCGCGTTTATGCGGGATGTGTGACGGATGCGGGCGGGCGGCTACGCGAGTGGGTCGAGTTGTGGGTGCAGAATGTTGATGGCCTGGACGCGAGTCTGCCCGCATATCGCGAGACGTTTTCGAACCACGCACTGGACGAGCGATGGAAGGATTACGCGGAATCGCTCGCCGAAGTCGCGCCTGAAGGTTTTATCGAGACGGGCTGGGAAACGAAACATCCCCGCCCGACATTTCTCGACCTGTCGAAGATTGCGCCGGTATTCCCCGGCCAGGGGGATGATCGGTGGGAGCTTTGCCGCGATGATCGCGCTTTGCAGGAAGCAGGCCTTCCGGGTTACAGCACGTCCCTCTTTCGCTATTTGTATCAACCCGCGAAGGGGAACAGCACCGGATTTATTCCGACGGTGACCGATGCTCCCGAAAATGCGGTGACAGCGCCGCTTTCGACCGCCACCGAGAATCATCATCTTGCCTTTAACGCCCAGGGCGGATTAATGCTCGCGACAACGCTCTTCCCGATTGGCTACGACGATTACAGTGACTTGCTTAGCGGCAAACCCTGGAAGGGAATCGAGCACGGAAAGAAGACGTTCGCGTTCGGCGGTGTCTACGCCACGCTCGGCGACTGGCAGGAGATTCAGCAAAGCGGCGCGCATCTCTTTTTGAGTTCTTACGGGCGGAATGGCCGGCTGGTCGAAACGTTCCATTTGAAATTGCAGTTGTTGACCGAGGCGGTGCGACTGGTGCGCGCGTTTGTTCAACGGCAGCAGTTGCCCTTTCTGAATCTCGCCGCGGACAGCTTTCGCGTGGGGCTGGAGGATCTCGGCACGAAACTGCCGTACTTCTGGACGGCGCAATGCGCGCTCGTGAAACCGAGCCACGCTTACGCGCTTCCGATCGAGGCGGGCGAATTCCGACATTTCATTCGTGCGCGTGTACCGGGGACCTCCGCCTATTTGCCCGAAGGCTTGAGCGGTTCGCTCCAGGGCAGTGGCAGCGTGCGCATTCGCAAAGTGCTCCCGCCGGACCACGGCCGCACGACTCTCGAAGGCACTCTGGTCCTTCAGGAAAAGCTCACCGCATCGCCGAACGATTTGCTGTGGATTCGCCTGCCCTTGCCGACAGGGCGCGTTGATTTGTACGGCCATCTCTACCAGACGGAGAGCCTGGCACAGGGCGAAGCGCGATTCCGCACGATTCCGCAGAAGCTTTCAGAATCCGTCGTCAAGGCGCTGACATCCGCTGAAGGTGTGTCCTTTGCCCGTTCGCCGTTTGAGGTTGTGCCGCTGTTAAGCACGCCGTGCGATTTATATGCGTTGGCCGTTCTGGGCGTGCGCACTTTTCTCGTGAACGAGCAGATGAGTCTTGCTGTTGCCTTGGACGAAATGCTCAGCCTCGCTCGACAGATCGCCACCGAACATCGGGCCGACGCGCCGCTGTCGGACCGCATTCGCGGCGTGTTACAGAAGGACGCTCGTTTTGCTGAATCACTCGGACCGCATCGCCTGCTGCGCGAGGAAGTCCAACCGGAGGAAGTTTACAAGATCATTCCCGCGGAGCTCTGGCACGCGCTCATGGCAGCGATTGTCCGAATGTTTCCGGGCATCGGCCCGGACAGCATGTGCAAGGATTTTGGCGACGCGCCGGCTCTCGCTCTGGAATCGGTGTTTGACGCGCCGCTTCGCGAACTCGATCAATTGCTCGTCCGTTCCCGCAGCCTCATCGTCATCGACTGGACCTACAATCGGGAAGTCAGTTTGGCCATCGACGAATTTCTCGAAAAGGCCATCGACCAAAATCGATAAGAATTGGAATAGCGTTGGAGCGGGCAGCCTTGCCCGCTTGGAATAAATTTTCGGTGGACCGGCGGGCAAGGCTGCCCGCGCTCCTCTTATCTTTTCACGTCCTTCAACAGCGCCGCGATAATATCGTCAGTGCTCTTTCCTTCGGCATCGGCCTGAAAGCTGCGAATGATCCGATGACGCAATACCAGCGGAGCGAGTGCGGCCACGTCATCGCAAGCGACGTTAAACCGCCCCAGGCACGCGGCCCGCGCGCGACCCGCAAGGATGAGATACTGGCTGGCGCGTGGACTGGCGCCCCAGCGGACCCAGCGTTTCACGTAATCGGGGGCGTTCGCATCGTTCGGCCGTGATGCGCGTACCAAACGCACGGCGTAATCGACCACATTCGGCGCGGCGGGTATCAACGCGACGGCGTCGCGAAAGCGTACGATCTCCTCACGCGTCATAAGCGAGCGCAATTTTTCCAGGGGCGTATAAGAGTGTTGCTCGACGAGCTGCCGCTCGTGTTCGTGGGTTGGATAATCGATGAGCAATTCAAAAAAGAAACGATCAAGCTGCGCTTCGGGAAGCGGGTACGTTCCCTCCTGCTCGATTGGATTCTGTGTCGCCAGCACAATGAACGGCTCTTCGAGCCGATAAATTTTCCCTGCGACAGTGACTGTTTTTTCCTGCATTGCTTCCAGGAGGGCCGCCTGGGTCTTCGGCGGCGTGCGATTGATTTCATCCGCGAGCAAAACTTGTGTGAACACCGGACCGCGCGTGAAGACGAAGCGGCGGTGCCCAGTCGCGGCATCTTCCTCGAGGATCTCCGTGCCGGTGATATCCGACGGCATAAGGTCGGGCGTGAATTGGATGCGCGAAAACGAAAGTGCAAGAGACCGCGCGAGGGCATTGACGAGCAATGTTTTGGCGAGCCCCGGAACACCCACCAGCAGGCAGTGCCCGCGTGCGAGCAGCGCATACAACATTGCGTCCACGGTATGCTCCTGACCGACGACCACCTTGGCGACCTCGGCCTGGATTTGCCGCACCTTCGGCGGCAATTGGTCCAGAATTACTGTTGGATCCTGGGGCGGCAGCGGCGGTGGGGGTGGGGGAGCGGTAATTCCTTCAAGTTGTGCCATGCGATTACTCTTTGTTGGTGTTCTGAACGGAAAATGTCGCGGTCTGCGCCAATGCGCCTAAAAGTTCGCGCGCCTGCTTCTGAAATTGCAGGGTTTCTTCGCGAGAGAGCTCCGGTTTGAGCAGCTCACATTCAAGGTTGGCTGTGACATGTCTCCCAGGCAAATGGGTCCGGAATGCAGGCATCCAGACTAGAGACCAGCGCAATAACCCACTGTTCGACTGTTGTCTGGCTGGCAACCGCGGAGGTGAAGAGCCGCGGGGTAGCTCGATAAAAACGCTTTGTTTCAGCAGCAGCGGATATCCATCATTCAGGAACAACGGCTTCTCGCGATCGTGCAACGCGACCATCCATTCAGTCGGAACCCAGAATGCGCTCCGCAGAACAGTGTCGGAACCGTCGCGCTCACAAATTCCGATCAGCGTTCCATCCATATTCAGAGCGAAATCGTGGTCCAGATCGGATGGCGAAGTGAAGTTTTGGTCTTTTAACGCGAAGAAGCCGTTGGCGAGTGCAAATTCGCGGCTCAACAGTGGGACTGATTTCCGTTTGCTAGTTATTCGGGCCGCAGCGCGCAGAGAATAGTCGGCGTAGCCATGGCCTGTAGCGCTGATCTTCGTGGCCGCGTCACTTCGTAAATTCGAAACGTCGACGAACGTTTCGAGTTCGAGGAAGTGGTCCTTTGCTCTCGATTTGGGCAACTCGGTCAACTCGGCGGTCTTTCCGTCGATCACAAGCACCCGCCGCCCCGCGTCCCCGGGTGGCAGCATGCCGAAGCGACAGATATCATCCGTTGTGTCGAACCACAGTGTTTCGCGTTCGATGCGCACCCGCGAGATGGCATGGTTAAAGGCGAAACCGGGAAGATCATCGTAGGCCTGCCCAAAGCGCGGCGCGAGGACCAGATCGGCTTCGATGCCTTGCGAACGCAGCAGGGCGTTGAACAGGTTCGCCTTGTCTTTGCAGTCGCCATACTGATTGCGCAAAACTCCGGCGGCGGCATGCGGACGAAACGAATTCACGCCCAGGGGAACGGCAACGTATCGTAAGCCAGTGACATAGTTATATAGCGCGGCGACTCTCTCCGCGTTGGATTTGCATTCGTGGGTTAATTCGACGGCCTTGTTCGTGATTTCCGAAGTCGGTTGATCGGCCAGACGAACGATCCGCGCATACCAGTCTGCGAACGCTTTCCAGTCCGGAAACGTTGAGATCAAAAGCGCAGCCCCGCTGTCCGGCAGCGTAAGTGGTTCCTGCTCCCATGCCGGTGTGTCGCGAAATCGCCACGTATAGGTGCTGCTATAATCGCTCTGCTTAATCTCAGGGTCGCTGCCCTTCATCTGCTCAAGGCGAAAGTGAAACGGTGTATCCCTGGGAACGCTTACGCGCAACATTGTCTCAATTGCAGGCGCATCATCGGCCAGCGGCAACTTCAGGGTCACGTGTGGCAGAGGGAATTTCTGCCATTCGCGCGTGAAGCGCACATGGATGATCGCGCCCGGAGTGATATCGGGCATCGAAAAGAACTTTCGACGGCTCCTCGACTCGGCTGCCGGCTCACTTGCGTCGTCTGCTTCACGAATCTCATCAGGATCGACGCGCAAGACGGAGCCGTCCGGCCGCTGGATTTCACAATCGAGAAATTCAAGTCGCTCGTAGGGCGGTGAATAGGTGACGTCAAAGTCTCCGGCTTCCTTGCCTTCAGATGTTAACACCTGGATATATTCCTCGTGTTCTGCCGCGATTGCAGGGTTTACCCCGAGCGTGTAAGTGATGCGTCGCTTCAGGATTACCGAATCCGCCTCCGGATAATCTGACGGTTTCACGCGAGTCACATTCCACCCCGCGGCGTTGGTTTGCGTGGCCGGATTTGATGATATCGGGGTCTCTTTGGCGTTCGCCGTTGGAATTCTCTCAAGCGGTTGCGCCGCAGCGATCAGCGGCTGGGCGGGACCTGATCCAACCCGGATTGTCGGCTCTTCGGTGCGGGCGAGGTTCTGATCGTCGTACCATTTCGCGACCGCCGGGCCGAGCCGATCGGCGATGGCACCGAACGCCGCGCCTGGACTGTCGCGCAGCAGTTTGAGGAGAATACTCATTCCGATCGGATCGCTTCTGAACATCGAGTCGCTTTCAGAAGAAATGATCCGCCGCTGTTGCGAAGCAAGCTCAGACGCGAAGCGGCTGCTTCCGCGAAACATCAACACCCAGGTGGATGGTCCTTTGGCCGTGTTCTCAGCGAACTGCTTGAAGTCTGCCGCCATTAGTCGAGGTCCGCGCACGTGAAAGACGGGGGTCTGTCCCTGGGTGCCACCATGTCCCCAAACAATGACGACGACCGGATTAGTCGTGCCAAGCCGCGTCGCGGAATCCACAAAATCTGCGCGCGAGGGCTTGATCTGTTCCACTCTAATTCCCGGAGGCAACTGAGCGGCGCTCGCACCCTCCGAAAATATCACCAGCTTAGCCGCTGCAGTTTTGCCAACAACTTCGGCAAGCGCGTCGACCTGTGAGTTGAATGTTCGCTCGCTTTCAAGGTCGCCAGCCAGACTCGGGAGAAGCACCACCGTCGCGCCCGCAGGAATGAATGGCTCGTCGCGCGCGCTTTGGCCGGCCACGCCGGATGCGAAACAGCATAATGCGCACAGCAGGCGGACCGGATATGACCAATGGCGCATATGCGTCCGGCAACATAGCCGCGCCCCCGGTCTCGGACACTCTAAAATTCAAATGGGTTGAAAAACGCCGCTTCCTTCCACTAAGGTGCGGCACATGAAACCACTTCTGTCGGTCTTGCTTTGTGGCCTTGTCATTGTCGGGTGCAGCAAGCGCGATGAAGGCAGGGCCGGCGGGAAGTCGGGCGCGAAATCATATACGATCGCGGTCATCCCCAAGGGAACGACACACGAGTTTTGGAAGTCAATCCACGCCGGTGCAGTCAAAGCCGAACGCGAGCTCAAGGAAAAGGGCGTTCCAGTCCAGATCATTTGGCAGGGACCCTTGCGCGAGGATGACCGCAACGGGCAAATTCAAACGGTCGAGGCGAACACAACCCGACGTGTAAGCGGCATCGTGCTCGCGCCACTGGATTCCCAGGCGCTGGTAGGTCCGGTGCATAGCGCGATTGAGGCGGGCGTTCCGGTGGTCGTAATGGATTCGGGGCTGAAGAGCGAGCGATACGTCAGCTTCGTCGCGACGGACAATTATAAAGGGGGCGTGCTCGCGGGCGAACACCTCGGCAAACTTCTCGGCGGCAAAGGCAACGTGATTTTGCTTCGATATGCGGTAGGCTCGGCGAGCACCGAAGAACGCGAAGCCGGGTTTCTGGAAGCGCTCAAAAAATTCCCCGAGATCAAAATCATTTCGCAGGATCAATATGCCGGTCCCACTCGCGAGACCGGCTACCAGGCTTCGCAAAATCTGCTCAATCGCTACGCAAACGAGGTGAATGGAATCTTTTGTCCTTGCGAACCGCCGACGATCGCAATGGCGAAAGCCCTGCGCGATATCGGCAAAGGCGGCGGCAAAGTCAAAATGGTGGGGTTCGATTCCGGCTCTCAATCCGTGCTCGATCTCAAAAACGGCGACATCCAGGGCCTTGTCGTCCAGGACCCGGTGCGCATGGGCTACCTTGGAGTCGTTACTCTCTACAAGCACCTGCAAGGCGAAAAAGTCGAGAAGCGCATCGACACGGGCGCGAAGCTCGTCACTGCCCAGAACATGGAGCAGCCCGAAATGAAAGAGCTGCTCTACCCGCCGATCGATAAATATCTGAACTGACTTCGTGGCGTTGCGTTTGAAAATGTCCGCCGTGCAGAAGCGCTTCGGCGCGACGCACGCGCTGCGCAACGTTTCACTCGAAGTCCGTGCCGGGGAAGTACACGCGCTCATCGGCGAAAATGGCGCCGGCAAGAGCACGCTCATGAAAGTCTTGAGCGGCGCGCTTCGACCCGATGCCGGTTCCATCGAGCTTGAAGGACGGTCCTTTACGCCCGCCAACCCGCGCCATGCGCGCGATTGCGGCATCGCGATGATTTACCAGGAGCTGAATCTCGCGCCGCATCTTAGCGTTGCCGAGAACATTCTGCTGGGCTGTGAGCCAGCGAAATTTGGCTGGCTGAATCGTTCCCGGCGACAGCGGTTCGCTCGCAAAGCTCTCGCCGAGTTGGGCCACCACAACATTCCGCTCGACGTTCAGGTCAGCCGTCTCTCGATCGCCGAGCAACAGATTGTCGAAATTGCACGCGCGCTGGTCGGCGAGCCGAAGGTCCTGATCATGGACGAGCCGACGAGCAGTCTCACCCAAAGTGATGCCGAGCGGCTCTTTGCCGTAATCGAGCGACTCCAGGAGCGCGGCGTCAGCATCGTTTACATCAGCCACTTCCTCGAAGAATGCAAACGCGTCTGCAGTCGCTACACCGTCTTGCGCGATGGCGAGACGGTCGGCACTGGCGAAATGCAGCGCGCTGAAATTTCCGAGATCATCCGCCTGATGGTTGGCCGCGAAATCACAGAAATTTACACGCGCACGCCGCACTCGATCGGAAAGCCTGTGCTTGAATTGCGCCATCTTGTGGGCCGTGACAAACCGCGGCTCGTCGATCTGGTTTTGCACGAGGGCGAAGTGCTCGGTGTCGCCGGGCTGATTGGTGCGGGACGCACCGAGACTCTCCGCGCGTTGTTCGGCCTCGATCACATCAAGAGCGGTGATGTGCTCGTTTACTCACAAGAGCGCACGCATTGCGATCCCAATCGCCGCCTCAAGCAGGGCATCGGTCTGCTCAGCGAAAACCGCAAAGAGGAAGGGCTCATGCTCAATCGCAGCCTCGGCGATAATCTTACCGCGACCCGCTACGCGCCGTTTACACGCCTCGGTTTCATCAGTGGTCCTCGCCAGCGCCGTTGCGTCACCGACTGGATTTCCCGTCTCGGCATTCGCGCGCGCAATGCCACGCAACCAGTTTCCGAACTTTCCGGCGGCAATCAACAGAAGGTGGCCTTTGGGCGGCTCCTCCATCACGATGCCAAAATCCTGCTTCTCGACGAACCGACGCGCGGCATCGACGTCGGCAGCAAGGCGCAAATTTACAAACTCATCGGCGAACTGGCCCGCAACGGCAAAGCTGTCATCTTCGTCAGCTCTTATCTGCCCGAGTTGCTTGGCATTTGCGATCGCATCGCCGTCATGTGCCGTGGAAGGATCACTGCCATCCGGCCAATTGAGCAATGGACGCAGGAATCGATCATGGCCGCCGCCATCGGCCAAACCTCCGCCAGCCCTGCGTAATGACCGACACGCGGAGGACATCTCGGATTTCCAGAGTTCTGAACGTGTTCGGTCCGTTCATCGGTTTGCTGGTCGTCTTCGGATTATTCTCGCTCAGCGCGGAGGTGCGACCTTATCTCTTCACCGGCGCGAATTTTAAAATCATCCTCATGCAAACGGTGATCGTCGCGATCGGCTCTCTCGGCATGACCATGATCATCGTCAGCGGCGGAATCGATTTGAGCGTCGGCTCCACCGTGGCCCTCACGAGCGTCCTTGGCGCGATTCTCCTCGTGAAGGGCTTTTCCGCTGCCACCGCAATTTTGCTCACTATTCTTGCGGGTGGTGTCATCGGACTCGTCAACGGCACTATCATCGCCGGGCTTCGAATGATGCCCTTTATCGTCACGCTGGGAATGATGGGCATCGCCCGCGGACTTGCGAAATGGCTGGCCGGCAATGTTACCGTCAACTCGCCGCCAGGTTTCATTGACGATCTTATGCGCCGCGTCGCTCCGAACTCGCTCCTGCCCCTTCCGCCTGGCGTCTGGATCACAGTCGGTCTTGCCAGTGCCACGGCGTTGATCATGCAGCACACGGTTTTTGGCCGTTACATTTTTGCGATCGGCTCCAACGAAGCCACCGCCCGCCTCTGCGGCATTCGCGTCCAACTTCACAAGGTCTTGATCTACACGCTGGCTGGGCTTTTCTTCGGCACCGCCGGGCTGATGCAGCTCTCGCGGCTCACTCAGGGTGATCCCACTGTCGCCATCGGCCTGGAACTGGACATGATCGCCGCGGTCGTCATCGGCGGCGCCAGCTTGACTGGCGGCACGGGGAGCATTCTCGGCTCCGTAATTGGCGCGCTCATCATGGCGGTGCTCCGCAATTGCTCCACACAGATGGGCTGGCCCAATTACATGCAGGAAATTATCATCGGCGCCGTCATTGTTCTCGCCGTTGGACTTGATCGGCTTCGTCAAACGACCAACCGCACCTGATCTGTTTGCGCTTGCAGAATCGGCCCGCGAAGCCGATGATTCCCTTGGCCGCTGGGAACAACAACTTGCTATGGAATCATCGAAAGCCACCGTCAACGCGCCGCTGAACGGCCTCGAAGAATGGGAAGATTTCCTCAAACTCCGCTATCCCGAAAACGGTAGGGGCGCGACGCCGCTCGCGACCGGCTTCCAGGCCACCGACCCGAACAAAAAGCAACAGCAGTTCCGCAATTACGAAGCCGACGCGCGTCCGACGGTGCGCGAATTCTATCGCCAGAACCATCGCCATCAGGCCTACGATTTCGTTCGCGCGAAGAAACAGGACTTCCTCGCCCTGAACCGCCGCAAAATGAGCATTTGGGAGGCGATGGAATTCCTCAACACGCTCGTGGACGATAGCGATCCCGACACGGACCTTTCGCAACTCGAACATCTCCTTCAAACCGCCGAGCAGATTCGCCGCGATGGGAAGCCGCGCTGGTTCATCATTACCGGTTTAATCCACGATCTGGGCAAGATCCTTTGCCTTTATGGCGAGCCGCAATGGGCCGTCGTCGGCGACACCTTTCCGGTCGGGTGCGCGTGGTCAGACAAGATCGTGTTCCACCAATTCTTTTCCGACAACCCGGATTCACAGAACGCGAAGTTCCAGTCGCGTCTCGGTGTTTACTCCGAGAACTGCGGGCTCGATAACGTCCATCTCTCCTGGGGCCACGATGAATATCTCTATCATGTGGTGAAGGACCACTTGCCGAAGGAAGCGCTCTACATGATTCGCTATCATTCGTTCTATCCGGCGCACCGCGAAGGCGAATACGACTACCTCATGAACGACGAAGACCGCAAAATGTTCGACTGCGTGCGCGCCTTCAATCCCTACGATCTTTACACCAAGAACCACGAAAAGCCGGACGTCGCGAAATTGCGGCCCTTCTACGAAGACCTGATCAGCGAATACTTCCCCGAGAAGCTCGGCTGGTAGCTACGGCTGCGGCAGAGGCGGGGGGGGATTCTGGGGCTGAGTTACGTCGCCTTGGAACCCTGGTGGCACTGGCGACGGTGGCATCTGCCGGCCACGATACTTCGCAGCCGCGGCCCGATTCAATTCCGCCAAAGCAGCCTGTTGCGCAGCATCAGCCGATTGCGGATCAACCGTGGTAGGTGTACGGATCGTGCGCGACGGAATCGTCCTCATGGCTCCAGCGTCAGCTCCCAGCGGTGAAGGAACTCCCGGTTGTGTTCCGCCCAAAGTGGTCACACCATAATTGTTTGTCGCAGTCGTGCTGGCGCCGCCGTAAATGGTCACTCCGGGACCACCGCCTGGTTGCGGATTCGCCGCCCCGACCCCCGGTTGCGCGTAATTTGGCTGATGAACACCCGGCTGTGGATTGCCCGTCGCGGCAGTAGCGCCTGGCGATTTTACTGGCTCGAAAGTCAACTCAGACTCTATCCCGGCATTGCGGATCTTCACGATGTTTTTTTCCACGTCGATCGCGACCACCTCAACGCCAAAGGCCGCTTCGCCTTCGCTCAAAATTGGTCTGTTGACGGTCCCGGGTTGCTGGCCGGCTTTCGGCGCCTGCTGCTCGGTCACTTCGATGAAAGCCCGTTTTTGCGCAAGGTTGGAAATGCCGGTTAACTTCACGTTGGGCGGCGGTTTCACTTCTTCCTTGGGCGCCTCGACTTGCGGCGGGGGAGGCGGCTTCAGTCCGAAGACGTTCCTATCCACGATCTGACCGTAGGGATTGGCGCGGGGGTCCGCAGCCGCGGCGACCCACTGGATTGTGGCCGTCAACGCAAGCACGCTAAACACCCCTGGCTTAATCGCTCTCACAGACCCAAACATAAGCCTAAAGCACGCCACTTACCACCTGAATTTCAAAGCATCTAAGGTTTTCCCTTAGCAGGCATAATTCGTTTGCACCGATCACGTTCAGGCGGCGCCCCAATACCCGGAACTCATCGCTCACCCTAAATTGTCTTCACCGGGACAAAATCCGGTTAGAGAAAGAGAGACGATTATGCACGACGAGAATGTGATTGATGTGGTGGCAAACTCCAAAGTCTTTCGGGAATACGAGAAGGCCTTCAACGATGCGACGGGCATGCCGGTCTGTTTGCGCGGCAACAACTCCTGGAAACTCCCTCACCGCGGCACACGCCAGGAAAACCCGTTTTGCGCGTTAATGGCCCAGAAGAGCCGTTCCTGCGCTGCGTGCCTCAAAGTCCAGCAACACCTCGCGGACAATTCTGTCGACGCAGCCGCGACTGTCACGTGCCCCGTGGGGATGTGCGATTCTGCCGTCCCGGTGCGCCTTGGTGACAAAACCCTTGGCCGATTGCAGACCGGGCAGGTGTTCCGCAAGGAACCCACCGAAGCCGATTTTCAACGCGTCGCGAAGCAAGTCGCCGAATGGGGTCTGGAAGTGCCTGAGGACCAGCTCAAAGAAGCTTACTTCAGCACCCGTGTTCTTTCGCCGCGACAACATAAAGGCGTAATTAAGCTCCTTTCCATCTTTGCGGACCATGTGGCGAACCTCAGCAACCAGGTCATGATCCACCGCGAAAACGCCGAACCGCCCCTGATTACGCGGGCCAAACGATTTATCGACGAGCATCACACCGAAGACCTGTCTCTCGAGCAGACCGCCAAAGCCGTCAATATGAGCAGGTTTTATTTCTGCAAGATGTTCCGGAAATTTACGGGCATCAACTTCACCGAATATGTCTCACGCGTGCGCGTCGAGAAGGCTCGCGAGCTTCTGCCCAACGCCAACTTGCGGATCAGTGAAATCGCTTATCAGGTCGGCTTCCAGTCGCTCACGCACTTTAACCGTGTGTTCAAAAAGCTCCTGGGCCAGTCACCCACGGAGTACCGAGCGCACGTCGGCGCGGCATAATACTTCGACCTTGCGCCATTCGGTCTCTGTCTTGAACACTCGACTCGATGAAACAGGTCGGGCGGTTGGCGCAAGCCGAGCAATCGGGTCACGAGACTGCGGAACGGCTCAGGGCCATTCTCGAGACTGCGGTCGAAGGTATCATCACCATCGACGAGCGTGGCATTACCGAATCGCTCAACCCGGCCGCCGAACGAATCTTTGGTTATACCGCCGCGGAATTGATCGGTCAGAATGTCAGCGTCCTGATGCCCTCTCCGTATCACGAGAAACATGACTCGTACCTCGCCAATTATCGACGCACTGGCCACGCGCAGATCATCGGCATTGGCCGCGAAGTGGTCGGTCGACGCAAGGACGGCAGCGTTTTCCCCATGGATTTGTCCGTGAGCGAGGTCAAGCTGCATAACCGTCGTTTGTTTACCGGCTTTGTGCGCGACATCACCGAACGCAAACGCCTCGAGCAGGAGATCCTCGAGATCAGCAACCGCGAACAGCGGCGCATAGGCCAGGACCTGCACGATGGATTGGGCCAGGAACTTGCGGGCATTCAGCTCATGGCCGAAGTTCTCGAACAAGACCTCAAAAAATCCAAACGCGATGCCGCTCAAGCCGGCAAAATCGCTGAGCATGTGCGACAGACCATTTCCCATACGCGCATGCTTGCCCGCGGCCTCTCACCGGTCGAATTGGAAGCCAATGGCCTCATGTCCGCTCTCCACGAACTCGCCAGGCACACCCAGGCGTTGTGCCGCGTTTCGTGTGAGTTCAAATGCCCATCGCCGGTTCTCGTCCGCGATAATTCCGCTGCCACACACCTTTTTCGGATTGCTCAGGAAGCAGTCAACAATGCTGTCAAACACGCCAAACCATCCCGCATCACGATCGACCTCCGCCTCGATGGACAACTCGGACAGCTTTCCGTTACGGACAATGGTGTCGGCCTCCAATCGCCGGCTCCGGACCACAGCGGCATGGGATTGCGCATCATGAAATATCGCGCCGACGTCATTGGCGCTGCTTTGAAAGTAGACAAAGCTCCCGCTGGCGGAACTCTCGTCAGTTGCACGTTCGCGGCGGGATTATGAAGCGCCGTTCCTTAACTCGTAGGAGACGAGGTAACGAGTCTCTAATTTTAAACTGTAACAGGCGAGGTAATGGAGTGTTGCTCAAAGCAGCACAAGGAGCGGAATCCCGGAGGGATGACATATTTGTAGTAGATTGCGCGTACAGGTTTCAGCTCCGCCTGCGGAGCGTCGCTTATTCAAATGGCGCCCTGACTATAAATATGCCACCCCTACGGGGTTCTGATTGTCCACCCGAGTGCCATTCTCTTCCCCGAGCATGAAACGCGCTCCCAAAACAACCGCGAAAGCGGGGAAAAAGCGTATTCTGGTCGTCGACGATCATCCGATGATGCGCGAGGGATTTGCGCAACTGATTACCCGCGAGCGCGATCTCGCGATGTGTGGTGAAGCCGATACCGCGCATGACGCATTGGAGAAGGTCGGGCAGCTAAAACCCGATCTCGTGATTGTAGATATCACGCTCCCGGGGCGGAGTGGCCTCGAACTGATCAAGGACATCCAAACGATGCATCCCGGGACGCTGGTTCTCGTCGTGTCGATGCACGAGGAAAGTTTGTATGCCGAACGCGTCCTGCGCGCCGGCGGGCGCGGCTACGTCATGAAACAGGAAGGGGGCAAGAAATTGCTTGAAGCCATCCGCGAGGTTCTTGCCGGCCGGATTTACGTGAGTTCGTCGATGTCGGCCCGCATCCTTGAAATCTTTTCCGGACGCCGCGCTCCGGAGGGGCGAGCTCCGTCGAGCCTCGTTGAAGAATTGACCGATCGCGAATTCGAAATCTATCGCCTCATCGGCCAGGGCCTGAGCACCCGCGATATCGCCAAACAACTTCATCTCAGCGCCAAAACCGTCGAGGTGCACCGCCTGAATATCAAAACCAAATTGAAACTCACCACGGCTTCGGAGCTGATCCACCACGCCGTCCGCTGGATGCAATCGCAGGCGCCCGGCTCGGTTTAACTGGCACCGTGCCTGTTGAGGGAGCCGGTGCTTATTTCAATTCCAATGTATTTGCGAGTGCTTATGTCCAGCAAACCCCTACAACGGTTTTTCGGGGGCTGGAATTTCAGGTAGTACTTCGGAATCTGCCGGCTTTTTGGTTTCGAACCGCTTCAATGCAGAACAGTCCACCAACTGCCGAAGAGTTTTGAGCGTGAAAACCTTTCCGCGCGTTGCGAGCAGCATCTTCTTCATATCTTCACGGCGCTGGCCGAAGCCCCGCCCAGCAATGCACGCAATCACTTCGAATTTTGGACGCCTATTTCTGACGCCCGCCATGCTGAGTTGACCAAGATGTTGAATGCGCGTGACCTTATCGCGAGCTGTCCCGTCGTCTTCGGTCAGTTTGGCCTCAATAACAATCTGCGGATTAAACTCGTCCGGCACAATGAAATCCGGTGCCTGGTCGAATCCAGGTAAGCGCTCCGCCCGCCGCGTCTTTCGATAACTCACTCCATGGCGTGTCAATACTTCCTCAACCGCGCCTTCAAGATTATCTCCAATCAATTCGCTGACGGAATCACGGTGGCCAGCGAACGGGCGGCCTAGAAACCGCTCATACAGGAGCATCGCGTATGGTGCACCCATGCTCGCCATAGTTTGCACGCTTTCGAGGCCCCGCTTCGTATCTGCTTTATCCAGTCGGTGAATGCTTTTCTCACTGACTTTAGGGCAGCACTTTTGGAGGATCTCACATGCGACAGTAATTAACGCGCCGAGACGTTCTTTTGCGACACCATCAGTCGCCAAGCGTTTCGCAGGTTCGATTCGTACTTTCCGGTCCAGTGTGCGTGCGAATCCTTGTGTGACGGATATATTGGTGCGCTGCGTAGCCAGGTAGCCCCACTCTGAAGGCGTGAATCCGAGAATGGAACGAAGCACGATCAGGCAGATCGGCGTGCTTGTTACCAGAGAAAACAGCTTCGCGTGCTCAAGCCGAGTGAAATTGTTGGTGGCTTTCTTTAGGACCTCATAGCCACTTTCGAATACCGGATACTCCACAAACCCGTCGCCTTTCGGCAGAACCAAGAATTCTGACGCAAGGCTGGAGAATACGGCTGACACATATTCGTCTGGATTCGCAAGCAACTCTTCGTAGCTCGCCTCAAAAGGGTATTTCATCGCTGTGCCGCGCGTCGGGACTCGCTTGATCGTGCAGGAAACTTCGCAATTGCGGCGTGGGCTTATTTTTTGCAACTTTGGCTTGGACCAACTCCGCCCCGCCGAACTGCGCAATCCAATTCGCTACCGTCTGCCTACGAGTGGCGACATCCAAGTTTCGTTTCCAACCTCCGCGCAAATTCCAAACTGCGAGACGTACCAAGTGCCCGAACGTAATGCATCGAACATCGCCGGATGTGGGTTTCACGCCCGCTTCGCACAATTCCTGCAACTCCCCCAAGATTAGAACCGCGAGTTCGTCCGCATTTTTTGCGAGCCATTTTCGCGGAACCCGCCCTGTCGTGCGACAAACGAATACGCTGTCGATGATAGATGAACCGGTGCCGTTGATGTGAATCGATCCTCCCATCTCTGCGGGACACGGAATCGACGCGGAACACACCAGCGCAGCATCCAGAATCGCCAGGGCAATTGGATAATATGCTTCTAATTTGTTGTGGTGATATGTGAATACGAACGGACTGCCGGCCTTCAGTGACTTAGCGACATTTTGAAACGCTTGCGAAAGTCCTTGGGCGAAATGGTCAAAACCGCGCCCCATGCTGGCGTTTGCAGTCAGTTCATTGCCATTGCGGGTGCTTGCGTTCACAAACGTCGATTCGGATTTGCCAGCGAGCTTGCGTAACCATACGTAGCAGAAGTCCATTAGTTCCGCGTACTGAACGTTGCCAAAGTAGGGAGGGTCAGTGAGCACTGCATCGAAGGATTGCGGTGGCAAGACGACATCCATGGCGTTAGCACAACTGAGATTCACAGACCGTCGTTGCAGGGGGCCGGCACCGTTGCGTTCTTCGCCAATCCACTCGCCCTCGATAAATACAGGGACCTTGTGCCTGCCTTCGTGACGAATCTCGAACGGACGAAAACAGTAAGCTTTTGCCTTTGTGAACTTCTCTATGATGTTGAGCAAGCCACCGCTGCCGATTACGCCCATTTTACCGGCAATTCCGAGAAAGTTCGACTCGCACTGAATTTGCCCGACCGGGAAACCATGAATCGAAAAGATGTCTAACGATTTCAGCGCCATAGAGTCGTAGCGGCATAGCATGTTCTGATAGCGCAGCAGATCCGAAAGATTTGTGGCGAGAGCACGGCGAATCTTCGCGTCTCTTACTAGGGTGATCTCGCGGCAGAGCAATTCGAGTCCGCGCCACTGCCGCGCGTTGAAGAGGTCACAATATTGCTTATAACCCCACCGATGCAGACGTTCTGTTTCATCTCCTGGTGGAATTCTGTCCTGAGGAATGAATTGTTCCGTAAGTCGTGCGAGACGCGCAGATGCTTTTTCATAGCGGGCCAAATCTCCCGCTTCGGGTGTTTTGAAGAAACGGCCTTTGTTAGTACGTTTGCAACGATCACAGTGATATTCAATTCCAAATAACCGATGCGCTGGTGGACAGCCGCCGTCTGTCGGAAACCGATTCATCTCACCGCACCTAGGGCATGTGCAGTGTCCCTTACGTGCTTTGATATCCACACGCGGTTCCTTACCGCAATGCGTACATTTACCGGGATGCTTTCTTGCGATGCTTTCGAACAACTTCTTGCAGTGCCAACATGCAAACACGTTGGCAGTGTGGCGGACGTCCTCAGCTATAAGGTAGCTGGGAAACAAATCGATCGGGTAGGAACATTTTCGGCATGGCTGAGTCTTTACCCACAGGAAATATTTCACTTGAGCGTACGGTGACGTGCACTTCAGACAAGACGTTCGATATAAGTCGCCGAGTTGTGCCTCAAGACGCCGGCGAATCCCCGCCGCGACCTTCTTATAACCGGGCAAATCGAGACTCTCAATCTCCTCGCGAACAATCCAATACGACATTGGGTTGACGTCCAACCCAGTGATGGCGCATCCGAGTCGGTTGGCTTCGAGAAGCGTTGTGCCACCACCCATGAACGGATCCAAAACACTCAGCTGAGTGAACTCGTGTCCTTCGTAAAAGGATTGAGCCAGCGGCTTTTCCGCAAATTCAGAAAGTAGCACGCCGCGGAACAGCGTTCCTGGACGTCGGGCGAACCACTTGTGCACGGCGATGATTGGCCGGTAGTTCTGCTGGATCTGCTTTTCACGCAAAGCCAAGGCAGCGACGAACTGGATGTCAAACCGACGCTCAATCATAGAGAAGACGGAGATTGCCGAGAATGTCGAAAATACGAAAGAATTGTTTACTCAATTCGTCGATGGGCAAAGAAGGAATTCATTTCTAGTGGTTAATGGTGTCCTTTCTCGCCTTAAAACTGATTGGCCCAGGTGCAGTCAGGACGTTCGGGCAGTTTGGCGACGATGCGCGTGCCGGGCGACAGGATGAGATGTGTCGGATGCATGCTCAAAGCAAGTGTCGTGGGCCGTTCCGTTACTCCGCTGGGACAGCCTTTGGCGACGGTGAGATTATCCCACGACGGGACGGGGTGGTTCAAGGAGAAGTAATCAATCAGTAATCAGCGGAACCTCCCCCTTTGAAAGTATGCCAAGGCACTAACCGACCTTCGTCGCATAAAATTCGTAAAATTCGCTCAACACAAAAATAATTCAGCGCTAAAAAAGATAAAGATTCGTTAGCGTGATTACTTGCGGACATGTGAAACGAACAAAAACCGTTACACCAAAGGTTCCTCCCGATGTAGCGCAGAACTCTGTTCTGCTGTTTCGTTTACCACGTTTCACGTGGCCGAACTCCGTTCGGCAGGCAGGGTGCCTATCCCGTACTCGCGCAAACCAGTTCAAACGGACACATGCAAAAACAACACAAAACTAACACATTTCTAACACTGACCCCCCGGGGGGGCACCTTCACCTCGTCTCCTACAAGTAGCAACTCCATGACGCACGCGCCGAGGTATGTACCGCCCGCGGTTGAAGGGGTATACGGTTGGAGATCACTGGGAGATCAGAGCCTCTGGCGTCGTTACCAAAGCGGCACGGGAGTACAGGCAATCCATGACGCAAGCGCAGGTGGGAGTAAGATTACGAGTAAGAGTAAGAACTGTGATGACCGCCGCAGGCACAAGAGCAAAAAAGGGCAACTCTTCGGCAACGGGCGTGTAGTCGATATTTACCGTCTGCCCGATTGTTTCTACATGAGGGTGACGTTGGAACTACCGGAGACGGAGAAGACCTGGGACGAGGCGCACACCAGTTCAAGCTCGGGCGTGCTCATTTTGCACAGCAAATCTGCTGCGTTTGAGCGCGAGCGATTCAGAGGATTCCTGCGCGACATTCTGGGTGAGGATTCTGAAGCCCGCGCTTCATCCGTCGCTTTCGACGATCTGCAAACGATGCCGTTCAGCATTGAGACCGATGGCAAACCGGCCGAGGTGGTCGTCCTGATCGTCGCCGAAGAGGAGAGTATCCCGGCAAGGGTTCGTGCATGGGTTGCGTCATGGCTGAACCAGGCGGGCCCTGACAGTGCGCTCATTTGCCTCATTGCCGGTGTTTACCATGAGACACCCATCTGGCACGAACTTCACCATGCTTGCGACGAGGCTGGCGTCGCATTTTTCGCCACGGGTCTTCAACACGAAAAATCAATAATATGACAACTATGCTCGCTTCATTCTCCCAGGAGACGAAACTTCTCGCGGCGCCGGCTTCCGTCAAAGCATTCCTCGCCCAACAGGTCGCCGGAACCGAAGGCGTATTTTCAGTGTTGGCCCTTTACGGCGGTCAGAGCGCTCATGCGGAGGCAATCCGCTTCGCAGAGTTTCTCGCGCACAATCTCGCGCCCGATGTCGATATGCAAACCAGCGAATGGTCTTTTGCGGAACTTCAACACTTGCGGCCGGGGCAAATCACCGCCGAGCTGGCTGAACAGACGGATGTGCTGCTTCTCGTCACCGAAGAGCATCAGGAACTTCCCGTTCCCATTCGACGATGGATTGCTTCATGGCTGAAACAGGCACGGCCTTCCTGCGCTCTCGTGTGCCTGGTCGGTTCGGCTCCTGACCATTGTCCGGTCTGGCCTGCCGATCGGAATTTGCGGAATGCCTGCGCCGAAGCCGGTGTGTCATTCTTCCCCAGCAGCTTCCATTCGAAGGCGGCCTCTTGCCCCCAGCAGTGCTGCCCGGCTCACCCATCGCTCTCAATAGAGGTTTCCCTCTCCGGGATTTCACGCTGGGGAATCAACGAGTAATTGGCCATTGCTCGCAAGGGAGCTTCGCTGGAACCACGAGGCGTTATGCTTTTCGCGTGCGAATTGTAAACGCCTCCGCGGGATTCTTCACCATGAGCTGATTGATTTCCCCTTCGCTAAAGCCGGCTTCGCGCAGATCGGGCAACAGATGCGCGAAAATGCTCTCGAACGCCGTCTCGGCGTCACTGGCGTGCAACTTGAGCGTGCCGCGCGCGCCGTCTCCCTCAACCGACCAGAAATGGTCGTGCGACAGAAGCACGCGGCGGAGAAGCCCCTTTGCTCGCAAATCCCGCAGAGACGCCTTGTACCGATCACGATTCTTCTCGCTATAACCGTCAAGACTTACCCACGCGCCTCGTTCGGCAGCTTCGATCTGGGTCGCCCCAGGACCGTTCTGCGCGTGCACCCACACCAGTGCGTTCGGCGCGATTCCCTCTTCCTTGAGGACGCGCAACTCGTCCAGCGCCGCTTCGCCATCTCCGGTATGCACGGCGATGGTCAGACCGGTCTGTGAATGAACACGCGCCGCCGCGCGAATCAGTTTGGCGTGCAATTCAGACAATTTGCCCTTTTCGACGCCCAGCTTCATGAAGCCTGGCCGGATTCCCGTCCCATCTATCCCATCACGCCATTGTTTTCGCCAGCGTTCCGCAAGCTGGTCCGCCGTCTCACTGAACGCGTGCTGCGGCAGGAATTTGTTGTTCGCCGCCCCGTAATACCCGGTATTCGTCAGGATGTGCAGTCCGCTGGCGCTCGCCAGCCGCTTCAGCAGCCTGACGTCTCGCCCAATATAATTGGGCGTACACTCCACAAAAGAACGGCAGCCACGTTCTTTCAGCTTTCTCAGATGCGGCAAAACCGTCGTGAACGCCTCCTCCGGGTCGTGCCGCGGGGCGGCGGCCTTTTCAGCCCCGATAAAATCGACCACGCAATGCTCGTGCGTCAGCGTCATGCCCAGATCGGCTGGGTTGATCGGGCCGAGCACTGTCATGATTCTCCCGTTCGAGGCTTCTGCCCCCACGACGCGGCTCGCTGGAACCACCGCTCCTCCGGCCACACATACGGCGACACCCAAAAACCGCCTTCTCGAGACAGGCTTCATCGCTCCAGTTAAGCGCTGTCGAATACTTATGAAAAGCATTTCAGAAAATGCCTGAATTAGCCGTTGTAATAGAAAATGGGAATTGCGTTGCTCTCATCCGCTCTCGCATTGCTGTGCCTCCGGGCCGCTCGCGGGAACGGGGAGTCGGCGCTGCGTTACAAACTCTACTGGGCCGGGATGTGCTTCCTGGCGATCGCTTTCGGCGCCGCATACATGAAGCTCCTCGAATTCCGTTCGCCCGACGAAGTCGCCCAATACCTCCCGCCCTATCCACATTCCACCGTCCGCAGCCGCC
>Ga0193697_1000030_pt1 | contig 50295 bp, 44 predicted proteins | sample L3m2metaG_FD_145073 | JGI IMG/M metagenome (GOLD analysis project Ga0193697, IMG submission 145073) | Soil microbial communities from a riparian zone of the East river system, Colorado, United States - L3m2 | ecosystem: Environmental > Terrestrial > Soil > Riparian zone | place: USA: East River...
TCTTTCTTCTACAATGCGGCATCTGTTCCCCTCGCGGCGCTGGGGTTCATGAGTCCAGTGTTGTGCGCGGCGGCGATGGGGGTGTCTGACCTTGTTGTGATCGGCAATGCGTTGCGCTTGCGTCGCTGGAAATTCCGCCGCTAACGGTTTGAGTCTCCGGGTGGCGGCGGGTTATCGCGCGGTGGCGGAAAGCGGTCTCTCGGGCCGGGGCGGAAAGGCCTTTCACCGGGCGGACGGTCCATCTCGAAAGGTCGAGGCCGCCGTTCGCGCATGAGTTGCTCAAATTTGCGGTGCTGTTCGGGCGTGAGTTCGCGGCGAATTTCCTCACGCACGGCCTGCAACTCTTCCTGCATCTCCGGACCGACGAGCGACCAAATCTCGCGGACACGTTCCTGGCCCTCGCGCATCACCCTTTCTATGCGCTCGCTTTGCCGCGGTGTCAGGTCAAGACGCCGATCGAGTTCAAAGCGGAATTGCTCGCGAAGAATCCATGGCTGTATCGGCTGCGGCGGCGCAGCAGCGCGCGGTGGTTTAGCGAGTTTCGCGGTTCCAATAGCCCCCGTGATTAATCCCGCAATGAAGATGACCAGGGTCGCCAGTATGACTTTCCAGGGGCTCACCAGGAATCGACCAGTTGATCGGCAGCGGCGAACATCGTCGATTCAAGGTCCTCTTCGACATCGCCATTGGTTTGCAGCGACCAGATGCTCAGGCCCACGGCAAGCGCCAGGCACGCGAACGCGCCGCGCCACAGCGCCTTGCCCCACAATGCCCATGAATCTTCCACAGCCCTTGTTTCGAGCCGGGCCATGATCCGTTTCTCAAACGCATAAGGCATCGTCTCAGCCGGTGGATTGGACCGGGCGGCGGCGATCAATTTGGCATGCAGCTTCGAGAGGTTCATACCTGACATATATTTAGACGCGTTGTTTTACCCATAAGTTACAAATGTTACAAATACTTCTCCCGGGCCAACCGGGTAAGTTGCTTGCGCATTTCGGCCCGCGCGCGAAAGGCGCGGACCTTCACCAGCGGGACGGACCAACCGGTGAGCGCGGCGATTTCTTTGACCGATTTTTCCTCAATTTCCAACAACGTGATGACCATGCGCGCCGCCGGTGAAAGCTGCTCCAGGATCCGCCGCACCAGTTGCCGGGCGGCTTCCGCGTGCTCGGCGGCGTTCTCGGGCTCGGTAGCGAAGCGCTCCAGCCAGTCCGATTCGTCGTTGGACAATTCCGAGAAACTGCTCTCGCGATTGCGCTGATGTGCGCGCAAAAAATCGTAGCAGACGCGGACCGCCATTCGCATGAGCCAATGCTCGAAGGGCGCTTCGGCGCGAAAGCTCGACAGCTTTTGAAATGCCTTCGACCAGACCTCCTGCGCGATGTCTTCGACCTCGCTCTCGCGGCGGGCGTAGCGGCGCGCGGTCGCGAACACGCGCGGCGAATGTCGCCTAACCAAATGCTCGAAGCTGGCGGTGTCTCCGGCGAGGACCGCGGCGATCACTTCCCCATCGCTCGGCTCCATTGCGGCCGAGAGTGGCGGATCGGACGCCACGAAGGAAACCGAAATTGCGATCGGGCTATGGCTTTGCTGGTTTGGCAATTCCCCCAGCGTGTTCCTGTGCCTGCTTAAACCGCTGTTCAATCACTCCCAGTCGCTCCAGCCGCTTTGATTCCGGCGCAGTGATGGAGCCATTGGCCTTCTTCTTCTCCAATTCCCGAAGTTGTTTGTCGAAACGGGATTTGATTTCCTGCCGTTTCACTTTGCGTTCGTCAGGAGTCATCGCTTTGCGCCGTTCCGCCATCCGCTCGCGCAATTCCTTCAGCTTCGCTTCGCGTTCTTCCGGAGGAAGGTTCTTGAATTCGTCGCGGCGCTTCTCGAGTTCCTCACGCGATGGCAAGCCCTGCTTTTCGCGAAACTCACGCAATCGCTTCTGCCGCTCGGCGGGTGGAAGGTTCTTGATCTCCTCCCGCATTTTCTCGAACGCCTCGGGATTGCGCTCGCGCAACTCCTCGATTCGCGCCCTGCGCTCTTCCAGCGGAAGCGGCTTTGGATTTTCGAGCTTTTGATCAGGTTTGGGAGCCTGCTCTGCGCCTGATACCGCCCATGCTAACGCGGTCCACATCCCGGCCGCCATTGTCCAGGCGGCGATTCGTTTCAACATGATTTCCGCTGCTCTCACTGAGTCTTAAGACGCTGAAAAAGGGTCGAAAGTTACACTTTGGGCGCAGTTCTAAGGCCTTGTAATCCCCAGCATTTTCTCAAATGCCGCCGAGAATTTGTCAGCCCGATCACGGATTTTCGGCGGTTGTTCCGATAATGTAGTCAGCATGCGGGGCAGCAAATCGGGATTCAATTTGATCAACTCGGCCGCGGCGACAATCAACGCGAGGTCCCCGTTAACGTCATGGCGCAGGGTCGAAAGCTGCTTGCTCAACTCCTCAATTTGCGCAGGCGTCAATGTGACCGGATTGGTTGGTAAACCCATGTGGAAACCATGCTAACCCTAATGCGTGATTGCAAGTTAGTTTCGATTTTCTGGAACGGTCGGCCACGACCCACGTTGACGGGTATCGAAACTATCGCGACGTTCCTGGCAATGAAGTGGAGTGTATTTGTCGTGTGCATGTCGGTTGTCGCGGGTCTCCCGGCGTCGCAAATTATCAGCCGGCCTGCGTCTTCGATTAAAAAGCGCGATGCGATCGACCTCTTCACGAATTACAACTCGAGTTCGTTCGCGAAGCTGCCGGAAGCGCGAACGCAAATTGACCTGGAGCACATCAATCAGGACCTTCTCGATGCGGCGGTCTTTCACGAAACGAACCGGCGTCGGCAGGAGCGCGGTCTTCCAGCACTGGCGTATCATGACAAGGCGCGAACCATGGCGCAGATCCAGGCGCGCGCGATGGCAAAGGGACGGTTTGTCGAGCACACGAATCCGGAGCGGGACAAAGGAACGCTCGCCGACCGGGCGAAGTTCGTCGGCTTGCGACCGCGATTTGCCGCGGAGAATGTCGCTTCGACTTTTGGGCGGCGCTACAAATCCGGCCAGCCCTTTTACACGCGCGAGGAGGGCGGGCGCAAAATTTATAGCTACGAGCCCAATGGCAAACCGATCCCGATCCACACGTATCTCAGCTTCGCGGAAGATCTAGTCGATAGCTGGATGCAATCGCCCGGTCATCGCGAGAATATCCTGCACAAGACGCCGCAATATTTGGGGTGCGCGTGCGAGTTGTCGCGGGATGCGACCGCGATGGAGACGTTTTATTGCGCCCAGGTGTTTTTGAAGCCCACATCGAACTGAGCCCGCCCCTGGCGCGATGGGCTTTGCTGGCCTCCAGTCGATGCTTGCTCTTTTTCCATTCGCGGCGTTAATAAAAGAACTGGAAGATCGGTATGGCGCAGAGCAAACGAATGTCGCCGAACGTCAGCAATGTGCTGGCGGTGATTATGGGCGGCGGCGCGGGGTCGCGGCTGTTCCCGCTCACCAAGGAACGCTCCAAACCCGCGGTGCCGCTGGCCGGCAAATACCGGCTGGTGGATATCCCGATTTCCAACTGCATCAACTCCAATCTCAAACGCATTTACCTGCTGACGCAGTTTAACTCGGCTTCGCTGCATCGGCACATTTCGCAATCGTATAAGTTCGATCATTTCTCCGGCGGCTTTGTGGAAATCCTCGCCGCGGAACAAACCTACGCCGACACTTCCTGGTACCAGGGCACCGCGGATGCCGTGCGGAAGAACCTCGTCCACTTTCTCAACCACGATTTCGAATACATGCTCATCCTGAGCGGCGATCAGCTTTATCGTATGGATTTTCGCCGCATCATTGCGCAGCACGTCGAGAGCTACGCGGATGTGACCGTCGCGACGATTCCCGTCGTGCGCCGCGATGCCGAATCGCTCGGCATCATGGAGATCAACCAGGAACGCCGGATCGTCCGGTTCGTTGAAAAGCCGAAGGAGCCGGCGGCGCTTGACTCGCTGAAACTTGACCGCGAGATGTACGGCAAGCTCGACATTGAAGGACAGGATGACTTTTACCTGGCCTCGATGGGCATTTACGTGTTCAACCGCGAAGTCGTCATCCGCCTGCTCGAACAGAAAGAAGATGAGTCGGGCAAAAAGCGCGACGATTTCGGCAAGCATATCATTCCTTCGGCGATCGCGAATTATCGCGTTTTCTCTTACGTCTTCCAGGGCTACTGGGAAGACATCGGGACGATCCGGTCGTTCTTCAATGCCAATCTCGATGTGACTTCGGAACTGCCGCGCTTCAATTTCTTCGACATGAGCTCGCCCATTTTCACGCGCGGCCGCTTTTTGCCGGCGTCGAAAATCAACGGCGCAAAAATCGATCACGCGATTATCTCCGACGGCTGCATCATCAACCACGCGAGCATCAGCCATTCGATCATCGGCATCCGCAGCATTGTCGGCAATGGCAGCAGTCTCGACCGAGTGATTTTTTTGGGTGGCGACTATTACGAATCGCACGCGTCGATCATCGAAAACGAAATGCTCGGCAAGCCGCGCGTCGGGATCGGGCAGAACACGCGGATCGAGAACGCCATCATCGATAAGAACGCGCGCATCGGCGACAACGTCGTGATTACTCCCGCGGGCAAACCCGAAAACCTTGACCATCCGCTCTACTACATCCGCGATGGCATCGTGATCATTCCCAAGAACGGCGCCATTCCCCACGGCACGGTTATTTAGCTGTGTGTTATCTGTCGGTGCCGGTTCGGGCTTCGAGTTCGACTTTCGTGGGCTGGCCTTTGGCGACGATGATGATTTGTTCGTGGAGGTAGCTGATGTCGGGTTGTTCGAGAAGGAGTTTGTATTTGCCGGGTGGAACGGGAGGGATGCGGAACATCCCGCGTTTGTCGGTAACGGCGAAGCGGGGGTGGTCGAAGACGTGAATCCAGCCGCGCATCCAGGGATGAATGTCGCAAGTGAGCTGGATGGGGCGCCGTCTCGGCGTCGCGGCGAAGCGATGCTCGTAGTTGCCGCCCGTTCCAGTGAAAACGTTGAACTCGTTTTTGGCCACAGCCGAGGCGGTGCGAACATTATGATTGGCCGGATCGCTATTGGTGAACGAGACAGGTTCACCCTCCCGTACTGCAATCACTCGCGGGACGAAAGCATAGTCCTGCTGGTCCACGGTGATGCGCGGCTTTTCGATGGCGGCAGCCGGCGAAGAATTGGATGGGCCATCGGCCGGTAACAGGTACGCGACGACGTATCGCAGCCCGTGCGTTTCGCGATCCACTTCCAGCAAGTCGCGGCGCACACCGGCATCATCCGCGTTGGCAGACTTCGGGATCTCTCCGCGGAACCTGACAACGCCTTCAACGCTGCCAACCTGGTTCGATTCGTCCTGCGCGAAGAGCCGGGACGCCAGGGCGGCGCACGACAGCAGTAAGGCAGCGCAAAGTCTCTGCTTCATGGCTCGGGCTCGAATTTGACGATGGGCGCTTCGGGTTGTTCGGGGATGTGCAGGCGCAGGAAATCCTTTCCGGAAGCGAGGTGGCAGGCGTAGCAGCTATCGAGCATCTGCCTGTAAGCGCCCGCAAATTTGTCACTGCTCTTTTCGTTGATCGCTTTGTGCACTTCCTCGAGCGAAGACTTCTCGATCGGATCGAGGATTTCGGAGAGGCGGATGTCATGGCCTTGCGGGTCCTTCCGCACGGGAATGATGCGCACGGCCCAGCGCAAATGGGAACGTGTTTCGGACCAATAGAAGTCGGCCAGGGGCCAGTTCTTTTTCTGTCCGGCGAACCAGAGATTGGCGAAGTGATAGGCGACGTCTTTCATCGCATGGGACTGGTCCGGGACGATGCCCTTGAGCCGTTCCACTTCGGCGCGCAACGCGACGAGCTCCTGACTCGGCGCGGCTGCCGGCGCATCCGCCGCGTGCGCCCTTGGCACGGCGGACAGCCCACCCCAGATGAGCCAGCAAAGGGCAATGACAACAACGCCGCCGACGAGCAGCGCCACGCGTTTGGTCACGTAAAACTTTTCCATGATCGAATCGTGGTAGGGCTGCTGCCCTATCGTCAACGACTTGTTTGGGTTGCAAGTCAAGTTGGCGAAATCCAACTTCCGGGAAACAGGCCGGGCTTCAAAACCCCACGCAATGAAAGACATTGATCTAAAAGACTGGCTCACCAAGCATAGCACCGACATTCAAAAGGTCGGCGGTGAACTGCGGTTCACTCACTTCAGTGGACACACGAGCATTCTTTTGCCTCGCGTAGAATGGTGCGACAATTTGCTTTCGCCACAATGTGCCGCGCTAAGAGGTTTCTACGATCAATATTTCGGAGGAAGGATCGGGGACTCGCAAATCGTGATCGCGAGCAATCTCGAAGGCGGCATCGAAATTTCGCACGGATTTCGGATTCCAGATTTAAAGGAGATGAAAAGTCGCGCGATGGAGCTTGGCATGCCAGCCAAGAGTGATCAGGAGATATTCATGGTGGAAGCCGGTTGGATGTTCATCTATGCGTACGACTTCTCGACTCCGGATGCGTCACTCTTCTATTGCGATCGCGATTTTAAAACGACTCACAAGGTAGATAGCTTTCAAAAGGTTCTTGAAGATTGGTGGAAAATGGTAATCGATGACACTCTCCGATAAAGCGCAGGTGCTTTTCAAAACAACGGCGGAGGTCCTGATCGGTTTACGAACGGCTTACGAGTATTACGAAAGTGGCGCAGAGCAGGCGATGAGGTAAGGGCGGGAACCCGAAGTACCGAAATACCGAAGGACCGAAACACCGAAAGAAATCTCAAGCCCCCAAGCCGAAAGATTACGATTGAGATTAAGATTTGGGAGACTGGGAGTAGGTCGAAACTGGTTGCGTGGAGTTATTTCCGGCGTAGGGTGCTGGTATTCCAAGCGCAAAGAGGGGAGAGGAAGTGTGTTTATGAAACGAAGAATGGTGTGGTTGGCGGGTGGCTTCATTTTGGCGTGGGTCTGCTCCGCGTCGTCGGCGGCGGTGCAGGAAGCGTGGACGGCGCGCTATGCCGGGCCTCTTGGCCGGGGAGCTGCGAAATTCATCAGGGTGGACGCAGCCGGGAACGTGTATGTGAGCGGGCTATCCACCGGCACGAATTTCTGGCCGGACATTGTCACGGTGAAGTATGACGCCAACGGCAACGAACTTTGGGCTGCTCGCTACGATGGAGCGGCGAATCGATACGATGAACCCTTTGGGATGACGGTGGATTCGGCCGGCAATACTTATGTGACTGGTTTTTCGCAACCGAGTTCAACCAACAACGACGCCGTCACGATCAAGTACGACACTAACGGAAATCAAATGTGGGCAGCGCTCTACGACGGGCCAGGCCATGGTCATGACCAGTTCAACGGTGTATCGGTAGATGGCAGCGGGAATGTTTATGTGAGCGGCTCTTCAACTGGCGTTGGCAACGCGCCCAGTCTTACGGTGGTCAAGTATGATGCCCGAGGCAATGTACTGTGGGTGTCACGCGACAATGGTCCTGGTGGCGCGGCGGCGCAGGCCATCGATAGCGCTGGGAATGTTTATTGCACGGGATTTAGCGGTGCGGACCTGGGGACAGTGAAGTTTGATACCGACGGCCGTTTAGTGTGGGCGGCGCGGTTCGTCCAACCGAACAGCGGCAACAGCTATCCCGGTGGTATCGCGCTGGATGGGAGGGGGAATGTTTACACGACCGGCTCGACTCCCGGGACGAACGGATCTCCCGACTATCTTGTGGTGAAGTACGATTCGAGTGGAAACCAAATGTGGTTTCGCACTTACGATGGGCCAAGTCACGAAACGGACCAGGTGAGGGGCATGGCGGTCGACCACACCGGCAGCGTTCTCATTACCGGTGTGTCACACGGGCCGGTGCCGGGTAATCCCGCTTATATCGGTTACGATTATGCGACGCTGAGATACAATGTGGACGGCACTCTTCTTTGGCTCGCTCGGTATAACGCCGGCTTCGCGTCTTTTGGCCAGGCAATTGCCGTCGACGGGGCGGGAAATGCGATTGTGACGGGTATTGTCCGAGACCTGGGCCAGGCCCCAGTCACCATGGCGACGGTGAAGTATAACCGGGCGGGAAGACAGGTCTGGGAGACGCGCCATAGCCCTGGGATTGGGAGTGCCGTGGCGCTCGATAACGCTGGCCGCGCCCATGTAACGGGGACTGCCGCGGACGGGTCTGGAAACGGCTTTCTCACAATCAAATATCTGGAAATCAATTCGCCACCGCACGCGGATGCGAGTGCAACAGCGCCGCTGGCGATAGCGCCGAACAACCGCAGCGCGCGAGTGGTGCTTGATGGTTCGCGCTCGTCGGATCCGGATGGTGACCTGCTGGATTTTTCGTGGTCAGTGCGAGGAATCGGATTTGCGCGCGGAATGGTTGTGACGGAAGAACTGGGGCTTGGAAGGCATACGATCACTCTCACCGTCGATGATGGGATCGCAAGTGATACGGACGATATCACTGTGGCCGTCATTACGCCGTGTGAGGCGGTGCAGGCGATAGCCGAATTTTTGCAGCTTTCCGGTTTTACGGGAAATCGGAGAGCGCTTTTGACGACTTTAGATCACGTCTGCAAATCGTTTGATGGCGGAGATATCGCAGGCGGAGTGAAGGACCTTCAAGCATTTCAGAGCAAAGTAAGAGCACAGGTGACGCGATACGACCGGGCGCTCGCAAGCGAATTGATCCGCCAGGCACAGGTGATCATTGATGCCGTTACGGAATAGGGCTAGAAGAGCATCGGTAGCAGTAGTCAGGTCACCAAAACGGCAAAAAGCGGTTTTCGCCTTCATTTTCGTTGGGTTTCAGGGATTTAAAAAAAAATGAAAAAGTAGTTGACTGTTTGGTCTACAATGACTAACGTGGTTCAGGATTAAATTATGGGTCGTGTAAGTGATGCAAAGAGAAGACTGATGGACGCGGTCGCGGAGTTGATCTGGACCGGTTCCTATGGCAGCACGACCATTGACCAGATTTGCGAGAAGGCGAACGTCAAAAAGGGGAGCTTCTATTATTTCTTCGAGTCGAAGGCCGATCTGGCCGTGTCAGCGATTGACGCCGAATGTGCCAAGATGCAGCCTGAACTCGACGCGATTTTTTCGCCAACGGTCCCGCCTCTTGAGAGGCTTCGAAGGCATTGTGACTTTGGGTATAAGCTGCAATCGGAGGTAAAGGATAAGTGCGGATGCGTGCTGGGTTGCCCATTGTTTACGCTGGGATCGGAAGTGAGCACGCAGGAAAGCCGACTGCAGAAGAAGGTGCAGGAGATCCTTGATCGCAAGTTGAAGTATTTGGAAACGGCCATTCGGGATGCGCATGCAGCGGGCCTGATTGATGCGCCAGACGCGCAGGGAAAGGCGAAGATGCTGTTCGCGTATTACCAGGGGCTGCTGACCCAGGCCCGGATCAATAACGATCTGGGAGTTCTAAAGGACGCGTTGCGCGGCATGTATGATCTGCTGGGCGTAAGGGAAGCGATGGCTGCATAAGATGAAATTTTTTTGCCCGTTAATTTGACTAAACAGTAAACTACAAAGAACGAAAATCATGAGAACGAACCAGAGGAAAGCGACTACTAGAATCAGAGTCAACTTTCGAGAGCAGACCCAATTTGTGCCGAGAATCCAGGTCAAAGCCATTCCGCGCGAACCGCTGCTTCTCCTTGAAAATCAGGAGCGCGCGTTGCGGGTTGCGATTGCTCTCGCGGCGGCCGTGTTGCTGTTGGCCCTGATAACCGGGTGCAAGCCGGCGAGTACGCAGCAACAGTCTGCGATGCGTCCTCCGGCGGTGACGGTTGCGCATGTCGAGCAGCAGGAGATTGTCGAGTGGGACGAGTTTACGGGCCGGACCGAAGCGGTTGAAGCCGTCGAAGTGCGTCCGCGCGTGTCGGGTCACGTCCAGGAAGTGCGATTCCAGTCGGGGCAACTTGTCAAGAAAGGCGACGTGTTGTTTGTGATTGATCCGCGCTGGCACCAGGCGGAATTCGATCGACGCGAGGCTGAGTTCGCGCAGGCGAAAGTGCGATTGGAAAATACCGGGCGCGAGGCGAAGCGCACCGAGCAGTTGCTCGCGAGCAAAGCCATTTCAACTGAAGAAGGCGATGCACGCGTGGCGCGCTTCAACGAGGCGAAAGCAGCGTTGCTTGCGGCACAGGCGGCGCGTGATTCCGCGAAGCTCGATTTGGAGTATACGGAGATTCGCGCTCCGATCGATGGCCGCGTCAGCCGCGCGCTCAAGACGACCGGCAATTACATCAGTGGTGTTGCGGGGCTAAGCACGTTGCTCACGACTCTCGTGTCAGTTGATCCGATTTATGTGCATGCGGACGTGGATGAGAATTCGCTTTTGAAATTCAACGCGCTTGCGCATGCGCGCAAATTGACGCGCGAGGGCGATGGCGCGGTGCCGATTGAATTGCAGCTCGCCGATGAACAGAACTTTCCGCAGCGCGGATACATCGAATCGTTCGACAATCGCGTCGATGCGAATACCGGCAGCATCCTTTTGCGCGCGGTGTTCCCGAATCCGGATGGCCGGATCGTGCCGGGTTTGTTCGCGCGCATTCGCGTGCCGTTGAGCGAGCGATATCTCGCTTTGCTCGTCGAGGAGCGCGCCATCGGCACCGACCAGGGACAGAAATTTGTCCTCGCGCTCTCGCCAACCAACACCGTGGAGTATCGGGCGGTGAAGCTGGGTCCGGCGGTGAACGGCAAACGGATCGTTCGATCCGGTCTTAGCGCTGGCGACCAGATTGTCGTGAATGGATTGCAACGCGTGCGGCCGGGAATGCCGGTTTCGCCTCAGGAAGCGATGGTGAGTAATGAGAAGTCGATCACGGTTGCGAAGAGGTAAGGGAGATTAAGATTACGAACTAAAAATGGAGGGAAGCGTATGAAGGAAAAAGAGAGCCTTGAAAAAGTGAAACTGCTCGCCCGCGATTTGCGGGACGGAAAACAATGGCCGCGCAGTCCACGGGAAACACTTGGCGGTTATGTGTTAGCCGCGCGCGCAGTGGATAAATGCCGGTCGGTGCTCGCCGGTTGGGAAGGCGAGTTCCATTCGAATTGTCCACTGGACCAACGCTGGCTTGGTTTCGCAGAGATTGACTACGACGAATTCAGAGCGTTCGTGGCGACCGGCGCAACTGATGACGAGATCGCAGCGTGGATCGAAAAGAATGCGAAGAAACGTTCGCGCGCTGAAATCGTCACGTGGAACAATCGGGAGCGCGATCTGCGACTGAGCGATCTGCCGGCGGAACTCCAGGTTTATATGGAGGATTACATCCAGAAGTACATTCCGCGCAATCGCGTGGTGTATCACTGGTTCGACGTTTACGATTTAGAGGAGGAGCGGCTCTAACGAAAAGTTCCAAAGCGGCAGAGGACAGCCGCGCTCCATGACGCTACCGCGCATGACGGAGGTCCTCGCCGCGCCTCAAACTCAACCCTGAACTGTTATGAAATTCTCACACTTTTTTATCCGGCGTCCCATTTTTGCCGGGGTATTGTCGCTGATCATTCTGATCGTCGGCGCGATATCGCTGTTTCGGTTACCGGTCAGCGAATATCCCGAAGTCGTACCTCCGACGGTCGTCGTGCGGGCGACGTACCCCGGCGCCAGTCCCAAAACCATTTCTGAAACGGTCGCCGCTCCGCTCGAGCAGCAGATCAATGGGATCGAGAACAGTCTCTATATGTTCTCGCAAGCCACCGCGGATGGCGTGATGACGCTGACCGTCACGTTCAAGCTCGGCACCGACGTCGATAATGCGCAGGTGCAGGTGCAGAATCGTGTCGCGCAGGCGCTGCCAAAGTTGCCCGAGGAAGTGCGGCGGCTTGGCGTGACGACGTTGAAGTCTTCGCCGGACCTCACGATGGTCGTGCACCTTTTTTCGCCCGATGGGCGTTATGATGAGGTGTATCTGCGCAATTACGCCGTTCTCCAGGTGAAGGACGAATTGGCGCGAGTGCAGGGCGTCGGTCAAATCTCAGTCTTTGGCTCCGGCGACTACGCGATGCGGATCTGGCTCGATCCAAGCAAAGTGGCCGCGCGCGGGATGACGGCCGGCGACGTCGTCGGGGCCATTCGTGAACAGAATGTGCAGGTCGCCGCCGGGACGATTGGAACGCAACCGGTGTCGGAACAGGTGCCGTTTGAACTGAGCGTGAACGCGAAGGGCCGTCTCATTACGGAGGAGGAATTCGAAAACATCGTCATCAAAACCGGCGAGAATGGCGAAACGATTCGGTTGAAAGACGTCGCGCGCGTGCAGCTTGGGGCGGGCGAATACTCGTTGCGCAGCCTGTTGAACAACAAGGCGGCGGTGGCGATACCGATTTTTCAGTTGCCGGGATCGAACGCGATCGACCTCTCGAACAACGTCCGCGCGAAAATGGCGGAGCTGAAAAAGAAATTCCCGGCCGGCGTCGATTACAGCGTTGTCTATGACCCGACCGTGTTTGTCCGTGACTCGATCAAAGCGGTCGTCGAGACGCTGCTCGAAGCGACGCTGCTGGTCGTGATCGTGGTGGTGGTCTTTCTCCAGACGTGGCGGGCGTCGATTATTCCGATGGCGGCCGTGCCGGTCTCGTTGATCGGAACGTTTGCGGTGATGCAGGCGCTGGGCTTCTCGATCAACGCGCTCTCGTTGTTCGGCCTGGTGCTGGCGATTGGGATTGTCGTTGATGATGCAATCGTGGTGGTGGAGAACGTGGAGCGAAACATCGCGCTCGGTCTTTCGCCGTTCGAAGCAACCCGCAAAGCGATGAATGAAGTGAGCGGTCCAATTATCGCGACAGCGCTGGTACTATGCGCGGTGTTCATCCCAACGGCGTTCATCAGCGGATTGAGCGGACAATTCTATAAACAGTTCGCGATCACGATTGCGATTTCGACGGTGATCTCGGCGTTCAACTCGTTGACGCTCAGTCCGGCACTTTCGGCGGTGCTCCTTAAGGCGCATGGCGCAAAGAAAGACGCCCTCTCACGAATCATGGAAAAGCTTTTGGGCTGGTTTTTCCGTCCATTCAATCGGTTTTTCGCATGGTCATCGCACAAGTATTCAGTGGGCGTTGGGGGAGTAATCCGCAAAAGCGCGATTGCGCTCGTCGTCTACGGCGGGCTGATTGGATTTACCGCGTGGAGCTTCAATAAGGTGCCGACCGGGTTCGTACCGACCCAGGACAAACAATACCTGGTCGCGTTTGCACAACTGCCGGACGCGGCTTCGCTGGATCGCACGGAAGCGGTCATCCGCAAAATGTCGGATGTCGCCTTGAAATACCCGGGCGTCGAGAATGCTGTCGCCTTTCCGGGGCTTTCGATCAACGGCTTCACCGTGAGCCCCAACTCCGGAATTGTTTTCGTCACTCTCAAACCGTTCTCGCAGCGGCACGATCGCAAGCTGAGCGGGCCGGCGATTGCCGAAGCGCTCAATGCTGAATTTGCGAAGATTCAGGATGCATTCATCGCGATCTTTCCGCCGCCTCCGGTGAACGGCCTCGGCACGATCGACGGATTCAAGCTGTACGTGCAGGACCGCGCCGATCTTGGGTACGAGCCGCTTTATGCTGCCGCCCAGGAGCTCATCGGGAAATCGTATCAGAGCGGCGGGCTGACTCGCGTCTTCTCCAGCTATCAGATCAATGTTCCGCAACTCGATGCGGACGTGGATCGTGTCAAGGCGAAGTCGCAGGGCGTTCCGCTGGCGAACGTTTTCGAGACGATGCAGATCTATCTTGGCTCGCTTTATGTCAATGACTTCAACCGTTTCGGGCGCACTTACCAGGTAATCGCCCAGGCCGAAGCGCAGTTTCGTGACCGGCCTGAAGACATTACACGTTTGAAGACGCGCAATGCGCGCGGTGAGATGGTGCCATTGGGTACGTTAGTGAAAGTGAACGAAGCGTACGGGCCTGATCGCGTGATGCGCTATAATGGCTATCCGAGCGCCGACATCAATGGCGCGCCCGCGCCGGGATTCAGCTCGGGCCAGGCGGAGGCGCTCATGGCGAAGCTCGCGAAGGAAACGTTGCCGCAAGGTGTGCAGTTCGAGTGGACTGATCTTACCTATCAGAAAATTCTCGCGGGCAACACGGCTTACATTATTTTCCCGCTCTGCATCCTGCTGGTCTTTCTCGTGCTTGCGGCGCAATACGAAAGCCTGCGTTTGCCGCTGGCGATCATCCTGATTGTGCCCCTCTGCTTGCTCTTCGCGATCACGGGCGTGTGGCTCACGAAGGGGGACAACAACATCTTCACCCAGATCGGGTTTATAGTGCTGATCGGACTGGCGTGCAAAAATGCGATTCTGATCGTCGAATTTGCCAAGCACAAACAGGAGGAAGGTATGTCGATCGTCGAAGCAGCACTCGAGGCTTGCCGGTTGCGCTTGCGGCCGATTCTCATGACATCGATTGCATTTATTGCCGGGGTGTTCCCGTTGGTCGTCTCGACCGGCGCAGGCGCGGAAATGCGGCGGGCGATGGGGGTCGCGGTGTTCAGCGGGATGATTGGAGTGACCGTCTTTGGCCTGTTCCTTGCTCCCGTCTTCTATGTCGTGCTGATGAACCTCGGGCGCAAGCGGGGTGTTGCGCCGGCGCCTAAGCAAGAAATTCCGCATCCCGCAGCCGCGGGACCGGGCACTGGCGCAGAGCCTGCGCGCGCCTGATCAGCGGAGGCCAACCATGAATTTCGTTGCGCTCAGGATGCTGACGGGGGATCGGGCCAAATATCTTGGCCTGATCTTCACCATTGCGTTCTGCACGTTCCTCCTGGAGAACCAGACTTCCATCTTCTCTGGCATCCTCAAGCGCACCGGCAGCCAAATCGCCGACGTCACGGAGGCCGAGATTTGGGTAATGGACCCGCAGACGGAATATTTCGAGCAGACGAAGGCGCTGAAAGATACGGACCTTACGCGGGTCCGGGGCGTCGAGGGCATCGAATGGGCGGTGAAGCTCTTCAAGGGAAGTCCGGTCGCGCGCACGCTCGATGGCAAGTTCGCGGTTTCGTTTTGTCTTGGTCTCGACGATGCCACTCTCACCGGCGCGCCGCGCAAAATGCTGATCGGCGCGTGGGAACGCCTGCACAAGCCGGACTCGGTCGTGATTGACAAAGCCGGTTATGAATTATTGTTCCCCGGCGAACCGCTCCAGCTTGACCGCACGCTGGAGCTCAACGATCACAAGGCGACGATCGTCGGGATCTCCGACGCTTCCGCGCCGTTCGTGAGCTGGCCGGTAATGCATACCCGCTACAGCCAGGCGGTGAACTTTGTCGGGCGCGAGCGCACGCAGCTTTCATATGTGTTGGTGCATCCGCAAGCAGGGATTGATGCGAAGGAACTTTGCCGTCGCATTGAGGCGCAGACCGGCTTGCGCGCGCGCACGAGCAACCAGTTTCAATGGGATTGCATCCGCTACTACCTGAAGAATACCGGCATCCCGGTGAACTTCGGGATCACGATTACAATTGCGCTAGTGGTTGGGATCGTGGTCGCAGGACAGACGTTCTATCTCTTCACCGTCGAAAACTTGAAGCAGTTCGGCGCGATCAAAGCGATCGGTGTCACTAACTGGCGGCTTGTCGGCATGATTCTACTCCAGGCGTTCACTGTCGGGATCATCGGGTTTTCGGTTGGCACTGGAATGGCCGCGGGATTCTTTGAGCTCACGCTCCAATTGATGCCTACGCGCGGCATCATTCTGATGTGGCAAAGTGTCGCGCTCACGGGCGGGTGCATCGTTCTGGTGATGATTCTGGCGAGCATCCTCAGTCTGCGACGTGTGCTCGTGCTCGAACCTGCAATTGTCTTCCGAGGTTAATCATGAGCGCAACGATCACGCCTGCGGTCCAGTGCCGCGAATTACGAAAAGACTTCGGAGAAGGAGGCACACGCGTGCAGGTCTTGCGAGGGCTGACCTTCGAAGCGTTCCAGGGCAAGCTCACGTTCCTCGTGGGCCCGAGCGGTTGCGGGAAGACGACGTTGATTTCAGTCATCGGCGGGCTCCTCGACAGCACCGGTGGTGAGGTCGAACTTTTCGGGGAAAACGTCGCGCGATTTTCAGCCGGCGAGCGCATCCTCTTTCGCCGCAAAAACCTCGGCTTTGTTTACCAGCAATACAATCTGTTGCCTGCGCTGACGGCCGCGGAGAATGCGGCCGTGCCGCTTCTTGCTGCGGGAATTCGCCGGCGCGAGGCGGTTGCGCGAGCCAAATCGTTGCTGGCGGAACTCGGGATGGCGGACCGGCTCGACACGCTGCCGAACAAGCTTTCCGGCGGCCAGCAACAGCGCGTCGCCATTGCCCGGGCTCTGGTCCATGAGCCGCGTTTGATTTTGTGCGATGAGCCTACAGCGGCGCTGGACCACGCCACCGGCGATGCGGTCATGGAACTTCTCGCCCATGGTGGCGTTCAACCTGACCGCGCCGTCATCGTTGTCACACACGACTCGCGGGTTTTTCAGTATGCCGATGCGATTGCGTATATGGACGATGGACGCATCGTAAGGACGGACATCCGCGAAAGGGCGAAGCATCAAAAAGACAGGCCTGCGATCGAGTCACAGGAGGCGGAAACACTGGCTTCAACTTCGTAAGGAGAAATGACTTTCATGAAAAGGTTTATCATTCCTTTCTTCGCCGTGGCGGCAGCGACGTTTGGTGTCATTTCAATCGTTGGCTCACACCCGAAACGAGAGGCGAGCACGCCGCCATCACCTCCTTCGGTTTCGCCTTACCAACACACCGTCGCCGCGGTAGGACTGGTGGAAACCAGCACGGAGAATATCGCGATCGGCACTCCGTTGTCAGATGTCGTGCGAGAAGTTTTTGTAAGCGTTGGCCAACCCGTGAGGGCCGGCGAGCCGTTGTTCAAGCTCGATGATCGGCACCTCCGAGCCGAACTTACGATGCGCCAGGCCGATCTGCGCGTGGCGGACAGCCAGGTCGAAGTGAACGCCGCGATGCTTGATGACGTGACGCGGCATCTCACGTTTGCCGAATCTCTCAAGAATAAAAATGCGATCAGCGCTGAAGATTTAGCCCGACGCCAGTCCGCGGTTACAACCGCCCACGCGCGGCTCGATGCCGCCAAAGCCCAGGTCACCGCGGCCGCGGCGCAAATCCGATTCGCTGAAACACAGATTGAACGCAGCATCATTCGCGCTCCGATCGACGGCGAAGTGCTGCAAGTGAAAATTCATCCCGGCGAATTTGCTGTGGCAGGAGCCACGGCTACTCCGTTGATTTTGCTCGGACGATTGAGACCGCTGCACATTCGCGTAGACGTGGACGAGCACGAAGCGTGGCGTGTTCGTCCTGAAGCGAAGGCAACAGCATCGGTCCGAGGCAACCCTGATTTAAAGGCACCGCTGACTTTTGTCCGGTTCGAGCCGTTTGTCGTTCCCAAGAAATCGCTTACAGGCGACAGCACCGAGCGTGTTGATACGCGCGTGCTCCAGGTCATTTACCGTTTGGAGAACGTGTCGTTGCCGCTGTTTGTTGGGCAGCAGATGGATGTGTTTATTGACGCCGCCGATCAGAAAACTGCTTTCACCATGAAATGAGGCTTATATGAAACAATATTTTGCAGACAAATTTCCAATTTCGTTCGTAACATTTGGTTTGGCGGCTGTGCTTTCGGGATGTGCCGTGGGCCCCAATTATCAACGGCCCGTCACGACCGCACCTGTCACTTACAAAGCGACCAATGAGCTTGGCACGTGGAAGCAAGGCACGCCGCTGGATAACGTGCCGAAAGGCAGCTGGTGGGAAGTCTTCAGTGACGCCACGCTGAATCAACTCGAACAGCGAGGAACCACCGCCAACCAGGAATTGAAAGCCGCAGTCGCGCGAGTGGACCAGGCACGAGCCGTGGCGCGTGTGGCTCGCGGTGAGTTGCTGCCGACGCTCAGCCTCGATCCGAGTTTCACGCGCGAACGCTTTTCGCCGAACCAGGTGCCGAGCTTCGGCGCCATAACGGCGAACAGGTTTAGTGTCCCGCTCGACTTGAGCTATGAGATCGATTTGTGGGGGCGCGTGCGACGTGGATTCGAGAGCGCCCGCGCAGAGGCAACCGCGAGCCTTGCCTCGCTCCACAATGTTCTCCTCACATTGCAAGCGGACATTGCCTTAAACTATTTCGCGCTACGCGCAGTTGACGCTGAAATCTCGGTGGTTGAAGGCACCATCGGGTTGCGGAACGAGCAGGTCGCGCTTGTGCGCAGCCGCTTTGAAGGTGGGATTGGAAACGATCTCGATGTCGCGCGCGCGGAAACCGAACTCGCCGCGACGGAAGCAGAGGCGGCCGCGCTCGCAAAGCGACGTGCGGAGTTGGAAAACGCGCTTGCGATTCTCGTGGGAGAAAACCCGCCGAGTTTCCACGTTGCGCGGCAGACCGACAAGTGGGACCCGGCGCCGCCTGTCGTTCCGGCCGGTTTGCCCGCTGATCTCCTTGAGCGTCGCCCGGATGTGGCAGAAGCCGAACGCCAGCTCGCTGCGGCGAACGCGCGCATTGGCGTCGCCAAAGCCGCGTTCTTTCCCGTCGTCCGTCTCACCGGCTCCGGCGGTTACCTGAGCGGCGAAGTTGAAAATCTATTCAATTGGGAGAGCCGTGTCTGGTCCATTGGCCCGAGCATTTCGTTGCCGATCTTCGCGGGCGGACGGCTTCGCGCGGATTACAAGCGATCGCAGGCAGCCTATGACGAAACGATCGCGAACTACCGTCAGCGCATTCTCGTGGCGTTCGCGGAAGTTGAAAACAGCCTCGCCGGCGTTCAACACCTCAGTAGACAGGCGGCGGCGCAAAATCGCGCGCTGTCGAACGCGCGTCGCGCAGCGGAACTTGCCGGCGAACGGTTCCGCGCCGGGATCGTCAGCTACCTCGAAGTGGTGGACGCAAACCGCGCTGTTCTTCAAACCGAACGCGGCAGCGCCCAACTCGCCGGCCAACGCCTCGCGACCAGCGTGCAACTCATCAAGGCCCTTGGCGGCGGCTGGACCGAACAACAGATTTTTGCCAATGCACCTTCTCTGCAGAAGTGATGGATCACTGACGCTTTAGCGGCGTGGTTCAGAAGGTGCGATGTTTCGACGTCTAATGGCTTTCTCACTCAATTCTCAACCAAAAACTAAACAAACCAAAACTATGCAAAGCAAATCATTCGAAAACAAAGTCACACTCATCACTGGGGGCACCAGTGGTATCGGCCTTGCGACAGCGCTGGCCTTCGGCAGAGAAGGCGCCAAAGTCGTCCTCTCCGGAAGACGCGAGAAGGAAGGAAACCAGGTTGTCTCTCTTATCAAAAAATCCGGTGGCGAAGCGACGTTCATAAAGACCGATGTTTCCAGCGAAGCCGAAGTTCAGGCGCTGGTAGACAAAGCGGTTTCCACTTACGGACGACTCGACGCCGCCTTCAACAACGCCGGCATCGAAGGCGAGGTCGCAAAGCCGACGCACGAACAATCCATCGCCAACTATCGCGCTGTCATGGATATCAATGTGCTTGGCGTGTTGCTTGCCATGAAGCACGAAATCACCGCGATGCTGAAAAGTGGCGGCGGTTCGATCGTGAACAATGCGTCCGTGGGCGGTCTGATTGGCTTCCCGGGCGCGAGCGTTTATGTCGCGAGCAAACACGCCGTCATAGGCCTCACCAAAAGTGCCGCCCTTGAGTACGCCAGGCAAGGCATTCGCGTGAACGCGGTTTCTCCGGGCCCGATTGACACGCCGATGCTGGACCGTTTTGTCGAGGACCTCGGGGTCAAGACCGAACAGTTTTTGGCCACGCTCCCGATGGCTCGCAAGGGTCGCGCCGAAGAAATTGCCGATGCCGTGCTTTGGCTCTGTTCGCAGAAAGCTTCCTTTGTCACCGGCCAATCACTGGCCGTTGATGGCGGCTATACGGCACAGTGATTGCGCGTAACCTGAACGGAGATGTGTTGAGAGAAACTCGTCCGAAACAGCTGATTGAAATTTGAAACGGTAATGAAACGCCTTTCCGAACGTTCAATTCTGCTCCTGCTCGCCGCAGTGCAGTTCACGCACATCGTGGATTTCATGATCATGATGCCGCTGGGGCCGCAACTGATGCGTGAGTTGCAGATCGGACCGAGATATTTCAGCGCCTTCGTCGCGATTTACACGGTCGCTTCCGGCGTGGTGGGGTTACTCGCCGCGCCGTTTATCGACCGGTTTGACCGACGAAGGCTGCTGCTCAGCGCTTACGCGGGATTCATTTTTGCCACCCTGGGCTGCGCATTCGCGCAAACCGCGGGCACTTTGCTCGCGGCGCGGGCGTTGAGCGGCGTGTTTGGCGGACTATCCATGTCGATGGTCATGGCGATCATCGGAGACGTGGTCCCGGCGGAACGGCGCGCCGCCGCTGTCGGCATCGTGATGACCGGCTTTTCGGCAGCGGCAGCGGCAGGCGTTCCGCTCGGATTACAACTGGCGCAGTCTTTCCAATGGGAAGTGCCCTTCCTCATCGTCGCAATCGTTGCCGGTCTGGTCTGGCTCGTGGCCTGGTCGGGTCTGCCGCCCATTCGCGGGCATTTGGACAATGCTGATAGCAATGCGAGACGCGCGATGGGTGAATTGCTGCGCGATGCCAATGCCGCGCGAGCGCTTTTGTTTATGGCGACAATGGTGTTTGGACATTTTACGATCATTCCGCTGCTATCGCCTTATCTCGTTGCGAACGTCGGTTTTCCGGAGCGGCAACTCGCATTCATTTACTTCACTGGCGGAATTTTGACGGTGTTTACGGCGCCGCTCATCGGCAGGCTGGCCGATTCCTTCGGACGCTTTCGCGTTTTCTCGACGCTGGTTGTGGTCGCGTGCGTGGTGACGTTGGCGATGTCGAATTCAGGTCCGCTCCCGGCGTGGGCGGTGATAACTCTTGGTGGATTATTCTTTGTGTTTGCCAGCGGCCGATTCGTGCCCGGCCAGGCGATCATGACCATGGCGGTGCCCGCGTCGCGGCGGGGTGCCTTCATGAGTCTGAGCGGCTGCGCGCGGGACATCGCCATGGGCGTCACCTCCACTCTCGGCGGGCTGATCGTGACCAAAGGACCGTCGGGTCACTTGACGAATTTTCACTGGCTCGGCTGGATCGCGGTGGGAGCGGGTCTGCTCAGTATTTGGGTCGCGAGCCAGGTTGCTGTCAATGAGACAACAGCGCCGTCCGGGTCAAAGAAATCAGCAATTACGGATGTTCCTTGTCTGAAACCACAACCATCAACGGAAAACTGAAATGAAAACGAGTATTGAAATCAACGAAGCGAACTTTGAGAGCGAAGTGCTGCAAGCCACTCAGCCGGTCGTTGTGGACTTCTGGGCGCAGTGGTGCGGCCCGTGCAAGATGCTTGCCCCGGTGCTGGACGAAATCGCCGCCGAACAAGCGGGGCGCGTGAAAGTCGCCAAGGTCAACCTGGATGACAATCCGGAGCTCGCGACGCGTTTCCGGATTCAATCCATTCCGGCACTGCTTTATTTTGTGGGAGGCGAGTTGCGACAGCAGTCTCTCGGCGTTGTGAGCAAGAAGCGAATCCTGGATACCCTCAAGGACCTGACGGCCACAGTTTGACGCGTTGGGGAGATCCGAGGACATTTCAGGAAATAATTAAGAGCGCACGGGCGTCCAACATTGGATTGATGCGACTGCATTCCGTGAGCGCGCGTGTACTGCTCTGTGTTATTGCCTTGGTATTGGCATGGACGTACCGAGGCTTTGGCGCCGAATCTTTCAAGAATGGCGCGACTGGTCGTGAACTTGACCGTGCGTTCACGGAGATGGTGCAGCCGTTTGTTGAGACGTACTGCTTCGAATGTCACGGGGAGAAGCAGAAAGGAAAGCTGGACCTCAGGCCGTACACGACCCGTGAAGCAGTCGCCAAAGACTACCGCCGATGGGAAGTCGTTCTCGAAAAGCTAAAGGCAGGAGAAATGCCTCCCGAGGAGGCGGATCGTCAGCCGGCATTGGAGCTTCGGCAGCGCGTCGTTGGCTGGATACAGGCGATGCGCAGGCATGAAGCGCAGCGGAATGCCGGTGATCCGGGCCCTGTTCTCGCGCGCAGGCTAAGCAACGCGGAGTATGACTACACCATTCGCGACCTGACGGGCGTTGACATTCAGCCAGCGAAGGAATTTCCGGTTGATCCCGCCAATGAGGCCGGCTTCGACAATTCGGGAGAATCCCTGGCCATGTCTCCGGCGTTGCTGAAAAAGTATCTCGAAGCGGCGCGGCGAGTGGCCGAACACGCCGTGCTCAAGCCGGACGGGTTTGTCTTCGCATCGCACCCGGTCGTCACGGAGAGCGACCGGGACAAATATTCCGTAAAGCGCATCATCGACTTCTATCAGCGGCAATCGACGAACTACGCCGATTATTTTATGGCGGCATGGCGATTCAAACATCGCGCGGCCCTTGGCAAGCCAGGAGCGACGCTTGGCGAGATCGCGGTGGTGGACAAAATCAGTCCCAAATACCTGGCTACCATTTGGACCACGCTTACAGGGACGCCCGAGAAGACGGGCCCGATCGGCGCGTTGCAGACGATGTGGCGGGAATTGCCCATCCCTGATCGGAAGCAGCCGGACCTGGCGCGCGCGGGTTGCGAGCGGATGCGCGACTTCGTGGCGGTCGTTCGGCAAAAGCTCAGACCCGAGTTAACGAACCTCGCCGTGCGTGGGATCGCTCCCGGTTCGCAAGCATTCGTGTTGTGGAAGGATGAACAGTACGCAGCGAACCGGCTGCGTTGCCGCGGCGATGCTCTGGCGATCGAGGATTTTTCGAAAGCCGAAGGCGAACGGTTGGAGACTGTTGCGGAGAGCGCGCTGAAGGTTCCTGCAGACGAAAGCGGGCGCGCCCGTTATGAAGCGGCCCTTCGACGCTTTTGCGCGACTTTTCCTGATGCCTTCTATGTTCCGGAGCGCGGCCTGATTTTTTTGAAGCAGGACAAAGAGAGCAAAGGGCGGTTGTTAAGCGCCGGCTTTCACTTAATGACGGGTTATTTCCGCGATGACGCGCCACTGTCGGCCCTGCTGCTTGACGAACAGCAACAGCGGGAATTGGATCGCCTCTGGGACGAGTTCCATTTCGTCACGCTCGATGCGATCCGGCAGTACAAGGACCACATCTTCTTCGAACGCGCCGAACCTCCCCAGTTTATGCAAGGCGCCGAGTTCGACTTCGCCCGCTCCGAGGACAAAGATTCAACGTCCGAGACAAAGATCAAACAACTGGCGGAAGGCTATCTGGCCAAAGCGCGTCGAAACGGCGGCACAGGCGCGGCAATTGCCGCGATCGAGAATTATTTCAAAGCTACTTCCGCCAACATTCGCCGGATCGAACACGCGCGCCTGGCTGCGGAACCCAAACATCTTGAGGCGCTCCAGGCGTTTGCGGAGCGCGCCTTTCGTCGCCTTTTGTCGCAGGCAGAGCGGGAGGATCTCCTTGCGTTCTACAAGTCGTTGCGCGCAAACGACGGATTGGATCACGAAGAGGCCGTACGCGATACAGTCGTCAGCGTCTTAATGTCTCCGCGCTTTTGTTACCATGTGGAGCCGGGTGAGAGTGACGGTCGATCCAGTCGGCCGTCGGATTTGACGGCAACAAAGTGGAGAGCGCAGCCTTTGTCCGACCACGCTCTGGCCAGCCGTTTGAGTTATTTTCTGTGGTCGAGCATGCCCGACGCTGAATTATTGGCCCGTGCCGCGGCTGGGGATTTGCACCGTCCCAAAGTGCTTCTGGCCCAGACGCGGCGGATGCTTCAGGACGATCGCATTCGCGGACTGGCCACCGAATTCGGTGGAAACTGGCTCGACTTCCGGCGCTTTGAAGAACACAACGCGGTTGACCGCGAACGCTTCAAAACATTCAACAATGAATTGCGCGAAGCGATGTTCGAAGAGCCGATCCAGTTCTTTGTCGATGTGGTGAGGCGCGATCGCTCAGTGCTCGATTTTCTCAACGCGAGTGACACGTTCGTCAATCCCATGCTCGCAAAGCATTACGGTATGGTTGACGTCGATTTTCGATCAAATGAGTGGAGGCGCGTTGAAGATGCACGGCGCTACGGACGCGGCGGTCTCTTGCCGATGTCAGTTTTCCTGACGAAGAACGCGCCGGGTCTGCGCACCAGCCCGGTCAAGCGCGGTTACTGGGTAGTTCGGCGTATATTGGGCGAGCAGATTCCGCCTCCGCCACCGAAAGTTCCTGAGTTGCCGAGCGACGAGGGGCAGTTGGGCGATCTCACTTTGCGCCAGGTGCTGGATCGGCATCGTGAAGACAAAAGCTGCGCGGGCTGTCACGCGCGCTTCGACGGTATCGGGCTCGTGTTTGAAGACTATGGCCCGATCGGCGAACGGCGTGCCCGCGATTTGGGGGGGCGATTGGTTGATACTCACGCGAGTTTTCCTGGAGGCAACGAAGGCACCGGGATCGAGGGTCTGCGCCGTTACCTGAACGCGCATCGGCAGGAGGAGTTCCTCGACAATTTGTGCCGTAAGATGCTAAGTTACGCTCTCGGGCGAACGTTGTTGCTGTCCGACGACGTCACCGTCGAAAATATGCGCGCAAAACTTGCCGCTAAAAGTTATCGCTTCACCAGTTTGGTGGAGACCATTGTGGCCAGCCCGCAGTTTCTCACGCGGCGAGTTCCCGACGATCTGGCGGCGCGATGAATAACAATCACAATACAGGCTTCATTGGGTCGAGAAGTCACCAGATTTCGCGGCGAAGATTCCTGCGCGGCGTTGGAGTGGCAATGGCTTTGCCCTGGCTGGAATCAATCCCGGTTTGGGGCGCGGAACTGGCGAAGGACGGGACACCTGGCCCGTTTCCAAAACGGTTCGGGGCCCTGTTCATGGGGAACGGGATCAATTCGAAGCATTGGTGGGCAAAAGGCTCCGGCGCGGAGATGGAACTGGGCAAAAGCCTTGAGCCGCTGGCGCCGCTGAAGAGCAAGATGAATTTCGTCACCGGTCTCTTCAACAAGCACGCCACCGGTGTTGGCATCCATCCTGGCCAGACTGGCAATATTCTCTCGGGCGCGTCGTTGCAACGAGGCGCCGTGCTCAAGGGCGGGATCAGCATGGACCAGGTGCTCGCCAATCACCTCGGACAGGAGACCGTGCAACCGAGCATGGTTCTGGGTTGCGAGCAGCCGATCACCGGCTATCACGAAACCAATTTCTCGATGGCTTACAGTTCGCACATCTCATGGCAGAGCGCGATGTCGCCGGTTCCGATGGAAGTCTATCCGTCGCTCGCTTTTGACAGCCTTTTCGACAATCCCGCGAACCGGCACACGCAGAGCATCCTGGATCGCGTGCGCGATGAGGCTGCCGGTCTCAGTCGGCGAGTGAGCAGCGGCGACAAAGCCAAGCTCGATGAATATTTGACGAGCGTGCGCGAGGTCGAAACGCGCGTCGAGCGCATGCGGACAGCGAAAGAAAAAGCGGAAGGGAACGCGCGCGATCGTGGGCGATCTGTTGTTGCGATGGCGCGTCCTGACAACGGTTTGCCCGAAGATATCCGGGAGCACATGCGCCTGATGTGCGATATCATTGCGCTCGGGTTTCAAACCGACAAAACGCGCGTCGCGACCCTGCTGCTGTGCCGCGATCTTTCCGGTCTGTTCTATCCATTCCTTGACGTGCGAACGGCGCATCACCCCGCTTCGCACGACGATCAGTCCGATGCCTACGAGAGGGTCTCGCGTTATTATTGCAGTCAACTCGCGTACCTGGCGGGTCGCCTTGACTCGATGGTAGAGGGCGAGGGCACGGTGCTCGATAATTCGTGTCTGATGTTTATCTCCAGCATGTGGTCCGGCAGCAAGCATGACTCGACCAAAGTGCCGGTTCTCCTCGCTGGAAGCCTGGGCGGCACCCTGGAAACAGGCCGCGTGCTGGACTACACAGACAAGGGCGACGACAACCGCAAACTCTGCAGCATGTATCTGTCGCTCATGGACCGCATGGGCGTGAAACTTGACCGTTTCGGTGATGCCGAGACCCGCCTCGCCGGCGTTTGAAGGAGATCTATTTCGAGCGTGGAGTCGCATCGCCGGGAAGCAGGCCCATCGACCATTGGACCATCTCAAGCCACATCTTCTGAAAATCGGGCCGTTCCCAGACGGCTTGGACGTGGCCGAGGCCGTTGTAGAGCACACGGCCTTTGCCGTATGTCTTCGCCCAGATGATGGGGAAATCTTTGTCGGTGCGCTTCACACCCTTGCGGGAGAGATCGATTTTGTCGGCGTCCAGGCTGAGGAGCACGCGGACGTTCTGCCGGGAAAAATCCTTGATCTGATAAATCTCGTCGAAGAGCGTGAAGGTCATGGGGAAATTCTCCATTCCCGGGAACTTCGAATCTTCCACGACGAGCGGCGCGTTGAATTGGCCCCACGGGTGACCATCGAAATATCCGCCAAGCATTTGCCCGTATTCGGGCCAGGTGGTGAACGTGATGGCGGCGCTGTGAATGCCGATGAAGCCCTTGCCATCGTCGCGCACGAACGAGAGCAGGTCTGCTTTCTGTGACGCGTCCATATCAAGATCGCCGTCCGTGAAAAAGACAACCGCGTCGAAGGCATCCAGGTTCTTCGCCTCCCACTTGAGCGGCTTCCTGGTGATGGCGGTGCAATCAGTACGCAGCACGGTGTTCCAAAGCCCAGAGCTGCGCCCGAGATTGTAGAAGGTCGCCATGGCCGTGGAAATGGTCTCGTGCTGATAGCCCCTGGCCTGGCCGATGAACAAGAGATTGTGCTTTGGTTTTTCGGCGGTCTGCGCGAGCAGCGATGCGTCGAATCCGCCAGTCCCCAGAACGAGCACCAGGCAGAGAGAAGTCTTCATCGCTGTGTTCGCTTCCCGACCCTCTCGCTTGTGTTCAGCGCGCGATCGCGGTCAACTCCTGCGCCGACTGCCGAGTCGGTTGTTTGCGGTCTTCCGTCCTGATGATCTCGCGCATGAATTCGGCGGCGAGTTGGGCGTTCTTGTGCGCGAATTCAATCCCCACTGTCTCGCCATTCACCAGCGGCAGTTGGTGGCAGAGCTCGTAGCTGATGTAACCGCCGTAGCCGATTTCCTGCATCGCGCGCGCAAAGTCGCGATAGTACTGCTTCGTCTCGCCAGTAATCACGCCGTCGATTCGGTCGACGCCGGTGATGCTGCCGTCGGGGTTGCGATCAAATTCCCCGCCGAAGTGAGACATCGCCTGCTTTGCGCCGACGGCTTGCGCGGCGTCGCGCATCGCAGTGGCGGTTTTGTCCGGCATTAGAGGCGCATCGAGACAGACCTGGAGATGCGGTGAACTCACCTCACGGACCATTCGCAGAACATCATGATGATTCTTTATGATCGGCTTGTGATTCTGAAGCGCGAGTGTCACGCCCATGTCGCCGGCGTATCGGGCGCATTCGATCAAAGCCTCGCGGCACCAGCCCCGGATTTCCTCTTCAGAGAATTTTTCATGGACGATGGGCCAGTAACCTTCAGCGATATCGTAAGTGGCCAGCTTTGGATGGCGCGTGATACCCCACCAGGCAAGGAACACGCGGAGATGTTTCGCGCCCATGTCGGCAGTCATTCGGATCAACTCGCGCACGAAACAGATTTGCGCCTCGCGCACTTCGGGGACCGGATTGCTGAAATCGTTGTTGGCGGCGACGGCGTGAATCTCAATTCCTTCGGCGTCGGCCATGGACCGCAATTCTTTGCATTGGCGCGCAGGCCAATCGAGCGGATTGCCGTGCGGCCGCTTGCCATCGATTTCCACGCCGTCATAACCGAATTTTTTTGCGGTGCGAATGACCTCCGGCAAGGTGAGCGCTTCACCGCGATACCAGCAACCGAGGTAAGTGATGCTATAGAGTCCGAGTTTCATTTTGATTTTGATACAGGTTTCGTTTCGGCGGCCCAGAGGATGGCATTGCGGAAGATCGTCGTGAAGCCCGCATTCTCGAAAAGCCAGGGGCCGTGTCCCATAAAAATATAGACGTTGCGCGCGGCCATGCGCTCATTGGTCCAGATGACCGGATGGTCTCCCATACGCACCGCGGAGGGGTCAGAGTAAGTCGATTCGTCGACGCTGGCCAGCACGTGGACGTTGGTGCGCGGGCTGCGGTCATAGGTGTACCATTCCTCTTTGGAAATGACGAAGGAGTCCGGGACGTTCTTCATGCAAGGATGCGCCTTGTCCTCGATACGGACTGTTCCGGAACTGAATTTGGGAATGTAGCTCTTGAACTTGATCGAACCCATGAAGTCGGAAAACCACGGCCACATCGGCTGGCCGTCAAATTTGCCGAGGAGCGTCGCGTGATGGAGGCCGACCCAACCGCCCTTTCCCTCCTCGATGTACGCCTTGAAGGCTTTCATTGCTTCGGGTGTCCAGCCGTACGGGACAAAGTCCAATTGAAGCACCAACTGATAATCGCGCAGGAACGCCTCCGTGATGGCTGTGGCGTTGGTGATATAATCCACCTCGAATCCGTTTTCATCTCCGCATTTTTTCAGCCACGGTTTGGCCGCCTCGGTGAACGCTATGTGATGACCTCCCGGCTCGGCGAGAGCCAGCACCTTGAACCCGGGTGCCGAAGCATCTGCTGAGAGCGCCAGGCTTACGGCCAGCGCGAGCATTAAACACAGACTTAAGCCCGCTTTCATAGCCTAAGGACCCGCAGCCTGAGTTGCGATGAACCCAGCCGCAACACTAATTTGCACAGGCCTTTGCCACAGCGCGGCAGCGTCCCGGAGTGCGCCGCGCTGCTGCGCCGCTTTGTCGAGTTTACTGTGGCTACAGCTTTTGTTGAAATGCCTAGAGCTTCGGGCGATAGAATCTATTTCCCCTGGCATCAACGGTGATCGGGCCGGGGCCATTCGCGAAGTCTGTCCATTAATGTTATCGGCCCGCTGGAGAGGAACGCCGCCGGTCCAGGAGATCGTCGCGTGGGTCGCCGCCCGGGTGATGGTGATGCAGCCCGGAATCTTGAAGCGCGACGGGCCGCCCATGCGCCGGATGTATTCGTCGGACAATCGGTCGCTGCGGATTTGTATGCTGCTGACGTAACCCGGTTGGACATCGACGTTGTCATCGGCAAACAGCAGTGCGTACGGGGTGGTGACGTGGGTGCTGGGAGCCAGTGACCAGCGGCCATCGCGACCTTCAGTGAGGATTTGCTGGCCAACTTTTACGCCGTCGATGAATTTCGCCATGAGGGGGAGGCCCGAGGGGCCGGTGAGGTCGACGGCAAACGCGATGCGATGCCAGAGGTCGGCGGTGAAGGTGCCCTGGAAGCCGCCGCTGACGCCGATGCCGTTGTCTGCGCCGATCGCGATGTCGCGATTGTCGATGTTTTCCGGGTTAGTCTGGAGCAGACCTCGCTCGACGTTGTGGGAGCTCGCAGGATAAAGGACGTCCATGATGAGCGTATACTTGTTGACGCGCGCGCCGCCGCCATTAGCCGGGATGCCGTGGCGCATGACGTAGCCGCTCATTGGGCCGCCACTTGGTGGCAGGCCAGGGAATGCCATCAAGGTAACTGGCTGGCCATCGAGACGCGGCAGACCAAAGAAATCGGAATCGGTGAAACCGGAGTCGAATTCAATGGCCTGGGTGCTGAATTCGAGCGGCTGCCCGCAAGTTGCCGAGAGGTCGGCGTTATTAAAATCCCATTGGCCTGTAACCAGGGCGAGAGTTGCTGGAAGGACAGTGAGGCTGCCGATGCTGCTGTTCGTATTGCCACCGAGGTAACCGACGGTCACGGTGTAAGAACCGGCATCGGTTGCTTTGACGTTCCTTAAGAGCAGCGCGTCGCCGTTCTGACTCGGGAGGACCAGGCCGTTATACCGCCATTGGTATGTGAAAGGACCGATGCCGGAGATGGAACTGGTGAACAAGACGTCATTGCCAACATTTTCGGACTGGACCGCGGGCAACACGCGAACGACCGGCGGGGCGACGCGATCGACGCTGTATAAGCCGACGTCGTCGATGCCAAAATACCAACTACCGGTGCCGGATTGGGCAAAGCGCAGGCGCACTTTGGGCTGATTATCAGCCTGGGCGAGACGCATAAATTCAATCCGCTTCGATTCGCTGGCGTCGTCATTCAACCGAGGGCTGATGAAGGGCGCGAGAGCCTGAGAAACCGTTGCACCGATAAAGGAGCCGTAACTTTGGCCGTACGCCTGGTCACCGCGCGCGGTGTTCAGAGTCGCCACCGCGTCGATGCCCCCGGAGGCATCGCGGATCACCTGAGGGGTGTCCATCATATAGAGTGCTGGAAGCCAGGTGACCCCTTCGTCAATCGAGTATTCCACCGACGCCGAGCTGTCCTGGTTCTGTTCGTAAATGCTGTGGAAGGAGAGATAAATGTTCGTTTTCCCGGTGAGGTCGAAGTCCGGAGAGAACAAAACCTGCACCTGACTGCCGCCGCGGTTGTCGGATTCGGCATAGGCGAAATTGCCGCTGATGAGGCTTCTCACGACACGGCCATTTGTGACGATGAGCGTCATGTTGAGACGGCGCTGGTCAAAGACATTCGCGAAGCGGTTGCTGCTGATCACGACCCAATCGAGGTAGCTGTCGGAATTCGGGTTGTTGAGATCGAGACCGGGTGTATCAACGCTCGTCGCGTTGGTGGCGATCCATCCGGTGGGCCATTCGGTCTCCAGGACGCTGTCGAAGGTTTCGAGCACAATCGGCGCAGGGAGGAGGAGATTGAGATATGCGCCGACAGTGAACGCATAACGATTTGTTCTGCTGATCGCAGGCGAGCCATCGTCCGCGAACTCGAGGCGATACTCATGCTGCGACTGCGGTCCAAACAAAGTTGGCGGAGTGTACGTAACGATATTGGTGCCATTGGCGCCCTGGAGAGAGTGCGTCACGAGCAAACCGTCCAAATACACCTTCACCGATGCGGTGTTCAGATGAGTGGCGGCGTCGACGATGACCGCGCGGAACATGCCTTCGGGTGTGTAGTCGCGCACGCCGTCAGTGGGCGCGACTTCCGAGACAAAAGGAGTGGTCGGTTCGGGGACATTGAGGATGCTCTGACCGGCGCGGCCGGAAGTGTGAATGCGGGCAACTTCGCCGGGAAAAAGAGCTCGATTCCAAACGGCGACTTCGTCGAAGTCACCGTTGGCGGTGCTGCCGTTGCCGTTCTCGTAGGCGAGCGTCATGTCGTTGCCCAGCGCGAAGACGCCAGGGGTAGCCGGAAGAACCGAGTTGCCGACGCCAGTGGCGATGCTGACGCGACCGACCTCGGCGCCATCGACATAGAAGATGGCGAACCCACTGCGGTCGTGGGTGACGATCAAGTGATGCCACGTGCCATCCTGCACGGTGGTGTTGCCGGCGCTGGGGTCAAAGTCGGCGCGCGCGGCGGGAGGCGCGCGAAAATTCCATTGCAATCGGCCGAGAGGGCCCGAACTACTGCCCATGGCGACGACCCAACCGGTGTTTCCGCCGCTGCCCCAATTCTTGTTGGCGACAATGGCGGGATCGCCGGAGGACTGGCCATTTTGCAGACTGGTCGAACGAATCCAGACCTGGACTGAAAAACTGTCGGTCGCGGGGGTCGGATCTTCCCAATAGACGTAGGTTTCCGGCACGACGGCGTCGTTGGCGAGGCGGACGAAGGTGCCAATGATCCCGGAGGTCACAAACTCGGGCGATCCACCCAGATTGCCGGTCTTGCCGCCGCTGATGTCATTAGGCGAGGAACTTTCAAAGGGCGTATAGAAAACCAGTCCGTCGGTGATCGCGGCGCACGCGAGATGGGGGCTGATGGCAGTTACAAAACAGCAAAGCAGGAGGACCGTGCTGAGGAGAGTGTAACGACGAGGAGCGGCGTTCAGGGAGCTTCTGAGTATTGCATTCATAATATGACCTGGCATTTCGGCGTTTCGCAAACCGCAGTTGTACGCAAACGAGCGCTCTGCGGAACGGGGGCGATGAGGCGACCTTAGAGGGGACAACGCTGGCTGTCAATGTGTTTCTCGGGATGGAACGACCTCGGCTTAAATCCAGTCATCGGTCCACGCGAGTAATCAGTTGTGCAGTAATCAGTATCGCTGTTGGTTGAAACTTATTTTGTTGCGGGTTGAAGGCGGGCGGTTCTTAGATGGAATGGCTCAAACGAGACCCTGTAAAGCCATGAAAGGAAAACTGCTCATTGCGTCGGCGGCTGGGTGGATCTTTATCACATTTTCCATAGCGGCAGCGGAGGAAAAACCTCTTTTCGAATCGTTGAAGGTGTCGGACACCGTCGTGCACAACGTGCGGGTGACTGAGAGCACGCCGACTCACGTGACGATCATGTTCGACGGCGGCGGGTCGAGGCTCAAGCGCCAGGATCTGCCAACAGAGCTCAAGAAGTTATATCCGTATGACGCTAAGGAGGCCGCGACTTATGAGCGGGAACAGGCGGTCGATCAAGCAAAGCGCGCGGCGGCGGAGAGAGCCCGCCAGGAGCGCTTCAATGCCGAACTCAAAGCTTCGCTGCAAAGACAGCAACCACTGGTGAGGGCCAAGGTCGACCAACTCCAAACTGAGTTGAAAAAACTGGAGCGAGAAATGGATCCGTTGCGAGCCCGGGCGCGCGGAAAACCGAATTCGGCAGCGCGCCGCGAGCTTGATGTGTACCGCGACCGGAAATCAGATCTGATTCGCCGTCTTGAAGAACAGAAGAGTTTGCTGGACAAGATTAATAAGCAGCTCGATCGGATGTAATTATAACATTCTGCCTCTTGACAGAAGGCGCGATCTTACCTTACAAAGGATTGTTCTGAGGTCCACCTCCCTAACAAGCAATGTGCGGAGCGTGTACTGACGGAAGCAAACAAGGAGGGGCTATTCCACAAGGATGTGTTTCACTGGGTTAATTGTAGTCAATCAACAAACAAAATATGAAACGTTTAGGCGTATTTTCTATTGGGGTGCTGGTGGCGCTCGTCTCTGCGACGACGACCAACGCCTGGCACGTGTCCGGTCAAGTCAGATGCCCGAATGGCACTGTCTTGAAGAATGTCATCATCAACGTCACGGGACAGACCTCCTGTACCGGTCCATTTGGGGACTTCGGTCTGACCGATGGCGACGGCTTGTATTACGTCGATTTGCCCGATTGTGACGGTTCATACACCGCGGCGATCGATGCGAGCACGCTGCCCGCCGGCTCAGTTCTCGTGAGTCCGGGATCAGTAAGTTTTACGACGACGGAGGCCGACATGATCGAGGTGGTCAACTTTATCGTCGACGGTCCGTTTTGCAGCCAGGGACGCTGCTGGTTTACGGGCGGCGGCGCGAAGGTCGATCCGCTTGTCGGCATTCCGGTTGCTCACAAGGGCAAATGGATCAGCTTCGGTGGCAATGTGAATCCGGGATGCAGCCCGACGGCCGGAGACGGCGGCAATTGGAACCACATCGACCGAATCCTGAACCTGCACTTCCAGGGCAGAACGATTCAGGTAACTGATTGTGGCAATGTTACCCCTCCTCCTCCGCCCGGCTCGACCTCGCCGAAAACGCCATTCAACTACATTGAATGGAGCGGCGTTGGCACGGTGAAAGGCATCCAGGGCAACAAGGTTAACCTGAACGTTTACTTCAACGCGCGGACTGAAGACCGCAATGAACCGGGCTCGAAGGATTCCAATGCCGGCTCGTTGATTGATCGGTATTATCTCCATGTTTTCACCAATCCGGCAAATCCGGCGGGCTCTACGGTGCTTCTCGTCAACGGTGATACGAATCCGTTGAATGTTGTGCCGATAGAAATCGACGACGGGAACTTCCAGATACACGTCAGCAGTTGCGATAATCCGCCAGCTCCGTAAACAACTGGCCTCAGCGGCAGACAGAGGGAGGGTCATTCGTGGCCCTCCCTTTTTTGTTTCATGTGGAAGAGTCGGATTTCGTATTCTCTCGCGCGGAGCCCTTGAACAATTGCGCTACCTTCGCGACCAGTTCGTCTGGCGTGAATGGTTTGGCCATCGTGGCTTTGGCGCCGAGTTTCTCGGCGAGGGCGAGGGCCTGGCCGAAGCCGATGTTACCGCCACCCGAAATGGCCAGCACCTTCGCATCTTTTGAACTGCGGCGCATCTCCATAAGGGTTTCCAGGCCGTCCTTGTCGGGCATGAAGATGTCAACGATGGCGAGGTCGATGCGCTTTTTGCGGAAGATCCTCATTCCATCGTCGCAGGTGCCGGCGAGTTCGACTTCATAGCCGGCGCGGACGAGTGCCTCCCGGATCATCTCCAGGATGCCGGAATCGTCGTCGAGCACAAGGATTCTGCGTTTGCGGGCGCCAGCCACGTCCCGATGGTGACCGTGATGTTACGGTTCGTCAACCATTGCACGCGTGAATCACGTCTCTTCGACGTAAACGACGCGGCGGCGCGGACGCAATGGAGCCAGATCGAGCAGTATTGCGACAACCATGCCGGCGATGGGAATGATGTCCCACTGCCCGCCAAACCAGTGTTGGACGGCGGAATACCAAAGGAAGCTCGTGGGCAGGAAGATAAATCCCAGCGCGGGCAGGAGCCAGCTTGCGAACATGCCCTGAAACCAGTTTGTAAGAAACCAAAGCGCAACGATCGTCACTCGCGGAAGCAGCAGACCGACTAAAATTATAAGCAATGGCATAACAATATGCTCGCCGATGTAACTGCGCCAAGTTCGGCTGAAAACGAGATTTCGGCTATTGGGGCAGGCTACTAACCGGGTCTCAGGCGATCACCGCCGTGACGGGTTTTCCATCGGCAATCACCAGCGGCCGGTCGCCGACGCCATAGACTTCGGTGTGCGGATCGATGCCGAGCAGGTAATAAATCGTGGCTGCGAGGTCGTCGGGCCGCACGGGGTTTTCGGAAGGCAGCGATGCAGTCTTATCGGATGCGCCGTAAGTGAAACCGCGTTTGACGCCGCCGCCGGCGAGCAGGGCGGTGTAGCATTGCGGCCAATGATCGCGACTGGCGTTCTCGTTGATCTTCGGCGTGCGGCCAAATTCGCCCACCCAAAGGACGAGTGTGTCATCCAGAAGCCCGCGTTCTTCCAGATCATTGAGCAACGCGGGCAGCGTTTGATCGGTGATCGGCAGGTGGTACTTCGGGATGATTGAATACATCCGCGTGTTGTTGAATCCGTGGGTATCCCATCCGCCGGATTCGGTGTTTTGGCCGCCGATGTTCGACGAAAAATAGACGGTCACGAATTTGGTGCCGGCCTCCACGAGACGACGCGCAAGCAGACAACCCTGGCCGTAAGTAGTGCGGCCATAAGCGTCGCGCACTTTCTGCGGTTCGGAGGCGAGATCGAACGCTTTACGCAGGCGCGGTGAGTTGAGCATGGCGAGCGCTTTCTCGTAATACGCGTCGAGACCTTGAGCGGCGGACGAGAATTCGAGAAGGCGCGATTGTTGATCGATCAACTTCTGCAATTCGCGACGGCTCTCCAGGCGTTCGAGTGAGAGGTCCGCGGGCAGGCTCAGTTCGGGCAGGCTGAAGTTCGAATCGTTGGGGTCTTGCGTGAAAAAGAGCGGATCGTGTGCTTTGCCGAGAAAACTCGCGTGCTGGCCCGGGGTGATCGAGCCGTCGGCGATCACGTGAGGATACGAGACGAACGTCGGCATGGCGTCTTTGATCGGCGCGAGTTTGTCCACGACCGAGCCGTAGGCGGGAAACAGTTCGAGTGAATCGCGCAGGCGCTGATCATCGGTGGGCGGCGCGCGGCCAGTAAGCGCATAGTACGATGCCGAATTGTGGTTCTTCATCGTGTGGTGCATGGAGCGGATGAGCGTGACCTTGTCCATGATTTTGGCCACGCGCTCCATGCCTTCGCAGACATGAAGGCCGGGGACATTGGTGGAAATTCCTTTCAGCGGACCGCGAAAAGCTTCTGGCGCATTCGGCTTGCGATCGAACATGTCGATGTGGCTTGGCCCGCCGAACTGGAAAAGGAAGATGACCGATTTTGCTTTGGCCTTCGGACCTTTCTTCGACTCGGCGGCGCGCAACAACCATGGCATGTTGAGGCCGAGCAGGCCGAGGCCGCCGACTTTCAGCAGGTGGCGACGGGACATTGCGGTCGAATAGAAGCTATTGCAGGCGAAGCATTTCATTTTACCGTCGTAGCACGAACTCCTTTGCATTCAACAGCGCCCACGTAAGGTCTTCAAGCGCGCGGCGCTGGTCCTTCGCGTCGGCGAGGCGCTTCGCGCATTTCTCAGACTCCGTTTGCGTCGGTGCGCGGCTCAGGGCGGTCCAATATAACTCATCGACGATTGTCTCGGGAGATTTGCCGGACTTCAACAGCTTGCCAAGGCGATTATCGGATTCGGTCAACAGCTCGTTAATGCCGGGGCCACTGATGAGTTGGAATGCCTGGCCCATGCTGGTGTCAGTGGAGCGCTCACATTCGCAGGTGAGAACGCGCTCGGGTTTGCCGAAGACTTTGAGGAATATGTCGGCATCGCTCATTTTGCGGTCGCGTGTGCGCACCGCGCGAACGCCGGGAAGCTGCGTCGCGCGAACGCCAGCGGGATAGCCGTTGAATTGTGAAGGCACGCCCGCAACTTCGTTTTGCGCGTCGAGCAATTGTTCGGCGGTGAGGCGGCGCACAAAGGCATGCGAAAAATTTGATTCATCGGAGGTGTTTGAGTCATTCGGGACCGCGGAGGTTTGATACGTTCGCGAATTCATGATCAGGCGAACGAGGTGGCGCAGATCGTACTTGTGTTGGACGAATTCGTCCGCGAGCGCGTCGAGCAGCGATGGGATGCTCGGTGGATTGGTCGGGCGGAAGTCATCGACGGGATCGACGATCCCGCGGCCCATTAAATGGTACCAGACGCGGTTGACCTGGGAGCGGGCGAAGAGCTTGTTCTCGGGGCTGGTGATCCATTGTGCGAGGCGCTCGAGTTCATTTTCTTCTTCGGGCATCGCCTCGGTCGATCCAAGCAGGCGAGCGTGCGCGGGTTTGCCCGTGCGGGGGTTTTTGACTTCGGCTTTATTTGAAACCCAAACGATCTGTTCGCCGTTGAATTCGTGGGTGTCGAGTCCGTCGCGACGGCGGTTGTCGATGACTTTGTAGGCAACAGGCGCGAAGACGCCCGCCCAATCGTAATAATCGGCCTGCGTCCAGCGGTCGAAGGGGTGATTGTGACAACGCGCGCATTGGAGACGAGTGCCGAGGAAGAGTTGCGCGGTGGACTCGGCGCGGGTGACGGGATCGCGGAGCGCCCGGAAATAATTGGCTGCGGGATTCTCGTAAGTGCTGCCGCGAGCGGTAAGGATTTCGCGCACGAACTGGTCGACAGGCTTGTTATCTGCGACGCTTTGGCGAATCCAACGCTGAAACGCCTGCACTCCTTTCGTGTCCAGCACCTTCTCCTCGTTGCGGAGAAGGTCCGCCCATTTGAGCGCCCAGAAATCGGCGAACTCCGGCCTCTGAAGCAACTCGTCAATAAGTCGCGCCCGCTTGTCGCGCCGATGATCTTTGGCAAATGAACGTGCTTCATCGGCTGTGGGGAGGATGCCGAGCAGGTCGAGATACGCGCGGCGAACAAATTCGGTATCGGTGCAGAGGTCCGACGGGTTGATACGCAGACCTTTCAATTTGGCGAAGACGTGCTCGTCGATGATATTTTGTGGTCGCGGGTTGCTCCACTTAAATCCGGGCCTGTTGGCGACGAAGGCGAGGCGAACGGGGACTTGCTGGCTGAGATAGCGAACAATCACGGTCGTTTCGCCGGGGCGTGTGCTTTGAGCGAGGCCATCGGGCGTGACCCTGACGAATTGCGCGGCGGATTCGTAGCACGAGAGCGACGTCACATCGCGGCGAGAACCGTCGGCGAATTCGGCCTGCACGGTAAACTGCGTTTCCTTGACCGGCTCGACGAGAATTTTCTCCTGTGGCGTGACGACAACGCGTGAGATTTTCGGGGCGCTCTGAAGGTCGTCCTTCATGCCGCCGATGATCCAATCGCGGAGCATTGCGTATTCGCGGGAATCTTTCCTGAAACGCTGGCCGCCTTCATGCGCGAGTTGAGCGGTTGCCTTCAGCAGGATGAGGCTTTGATCGGGATCGTTGGGATTCGCGCGGCGAGCGAGTATATCGCGCGTGAGTGCCCGATAGTCCCAATCAGCGTCTTCGCCGCGGAGGGACAATTTGAATCCGGCCTTGCCGTTTTGATTGCCGTGGCAGGTGCCCATATTGCAGCCGGACTTCGAGAGCACGGCCATGATATCGTTGCGAAAGGAGACCGGTTCGCCACGCCCGAGGAGGGTTGCCCCGCAAAGGAACAAGACGCCGCATAAGAAACGAGGCATCTTAAATGTTATCCCGCAGATCGTAGCCACGTGGCCGCAAATTTAGACGAATTCCTTGAGCGAACTATTCTCGCTCGCCTGTGAGTACAAGGTCATTCAACTTGACCGGCAGACATTTTGCGACGATAAAATATACCTCCAGGGCAGGAGAGATGGCTGAGTGGCCGAAAGCGGCGGTTTGCTAAACCGTTGAACGGGTTAAACCGTTCCGGGGGTTCGAATCCCCCTCTCTCCGCCAGATTCAGTTTGTAACCAAAACTTCTCAAGTGGTTTGATACAGGTTTGCAATCGGGTTGATACAGTCGCAAACCCACCCTCCCCTGTTTTTCGCATTTTGCCAATTTTGGGTTGTGATCGCCTCGACGGGACCAGGAGCAGAATAAGGGTGGCCCCCCCGGGGGGTATGTGTCAGAAAAGTGTTAGTTTTGTGTTGGTTTTGCATTCGGTTGGGCATTCGGAAGGAGCGATGCTGGAAGGATTTACGATGACGATTGACGATTGAGCACCCCCCCGGGGGGTAGGTGTTAGAAATGTGTTAGTTTTGTGTTGGTTTTGCATCCGGTTGTGGTGATTCGGAAGGAGTAGGAGCAAGAGCAAGAGCAGGAGTAAAAATGGGAGCACATAGGCAGTCCTTTTCGTAGTCCGTAACGGTTTTTGTTTGTTTAACACGCCCGCAAGTAATCACGCTAACGAATCGTTATCTTCTTTAGCTGTGGATTTCGTCTCGAGCGAATTTTACGAATTTTACGAATTTTACGAATTGAACGGGTTGAACGCCTTTTCTTCGAAAACCAGATCATTCGTCGAATGACCAGCAGCTTACGGTTCCGAAAACTGATACTCGCTAATACACGAACCCTCCCCCATTTTTATAGAAACCAGGTCTTAAATCGGCACCGCGATAAAGTACCCGTCCCGCGGCTGCGATTGCTTGACGTAGAGCTTGCGCTCTCAGAGTTATTTGTCCTAAATAACGGCCAAGTTATGGCTAGGCCGCCGAACCCAATTAGGACGGTGATCATAAAGGTATCCACGACGCCACTGGCTGCTCTCTATCTTGACGAATTGGTCACAACAGGGCTTTATGGGAAAACACAACCGGAAGCAGCGGAGCGGCTAATTACCCGTTCGCTTGAATCGCTGATTAATGAGGGCGTGCTAACTCGGAAAAGACAACATGGCAGAAAAACCGATAGCTGACCTGCCGATTCCTGCATTTGAGCAGCCGCCGGTAAACGAGGTGATTTGCGGCATTGCGTTTTTGCCATTGGAGCGCCTGCTCGTGCCACACATTGGGCTACTCTGGGAAAAATTCCGCGCGGACTACCCGACATGCAAGGAGGCAGACCCCCTCGTGCCGCTCGTCGAAACGTTTGAGAGCCCGCAGGCGACGCCGGACCTTGCCATCCCATTTCTGCCACGCGTTTGGTTCATCAGCAGAGACGACAATGCTATTATCCAGCTCCAGCGTGATCGCTTCTTACACAACTGGAGAAAGGTGAGGCCCACTGATCAATACCCGAGATACAATACCGTTCGTACCCAGTTTGAAGAGCGGCTGTTGGCGTTCCGCGAATTCATCACCGAGAATGAACTTGGCACAATTTCTCCTCTGCAATTTGAGATGACGTATCTAAACCACATCCCGATCGGAAAGGGGTGGGAGAAATTGGCTGACGTTGGGAACGTGTTCCCCGATTTACAATGGCGGACGTCCAGAGAGTTCTTAGGGGCACCCGAGCGCCTGACATGGAGAACTGCGTTCCCTCTGCCGAATCAGACCGGAAGACTGCACGTATCTGTTTCCTCTGGCATGCGCCGTCACGACAACTTGGCTGTATTGGTGTTTGAGCTGACCGTTCGCGGAATTGGGGCGGATCGGTCACTGGACGGCCTATGGGAATGGCTAAGTGTCGCAAGGGAGTGGATCGTCAGAGGTTTCGCCGATTTGACCGGGCCGGAAATGCACAAAAATATTTGGAAGCGAACCACATGAGTACCCCGACGATTCCGGCTTCCAGATGGAGGCAGCCGTCAGATGCGGCGGGGGCAGCGACAACTCGCGGTGATTCAGTTGCCGATATCCGCGAAGCAGAGGCAATCGGCTACACGCAAACAATCGGCCTGCTCGCATCCAGTCAGAGGGATATCCCAGTAAAGTATCTCTACTTCACGAAGCCTGCGGTGCCTGGCGCGCGCCACGATGTGCCCGTATTTGAGATCGAAGAAGGCTACGCCGGCGACCCCGGCGCGACGGTAGCAACGCTGAGCGACTGGCCTGTGATGTGGGAGCATCCAGAGCGAGGCAGGACCCTGAAGGCAATCGCCTGCCTTGCTGCACGCGTCGACGATCTCCAGCGTGACGCCTGGTCCGCTGTCCTTGAGGCCATCGAAATGGCTCTGGAGCTACACGGAGCGCCAAATGCGAAGTTCGAAAAACTGGCAAGTAAGTGGCGCGAGGAGACTAGCGTATTGTCAGACCCGCATGAGATTTTTTTACATCCGTCGTATCAAGAGATCATTGGAATGGGGACCCTCGCATTACCGTTCATATTCGCTACGCTTGAAAAGCAGGTGGAGAATTGGTTCTGGGCCCTCCGCGCAATCACCGGTGAAAATCCGGTGAACGATCGGGATTTGGGTGACCTCGACAAGATGACGCAAGCCTGGCTCAACTGGGCATCAACTCGCCGACGTAAGCTCACATTGGGTTGGTTGCACGCATTTGCGGCAAGCGAGGTTGTGAATGATTGATGAGGTCAGACTTATTGGGTGGTTTCCGAGGCTTGCACCTCCGTCCAGTTTTCGAATCACCAGCGACAAGACGACAAGATATAACTGCATTGCATACGCCGCTGGCGATGAGAGAAGATGCTGGTGGCCAGACAGCACAACACAGGCTTATTGGCCGCCCAATGTGCCGCGGGAGCCAACACTGGCTGCATTTATCGCCGCGTTTCAGTTCTTGGGATTCTCAGTCTGCGATAGCGGTGACTTTGAGCAAGGCGTCGAGAAGGTGGCATTCTTTGCGAAGCCAGCTGGTACGCCGACGCATGCAGCCCGCCAATTTCCGAATGGTGAGTGGCGGAGCAAATTGGGCAGCGATCACGACATTGAACACCGCCTACGCGCAATCGAAGGTAGCAAATACGGGGCGGTCGCACTCTTTATGAAGCGGCCCAGCCCATCTTGATGAAAATGGGTCCGCGGTTTCGCCATGCGCATTCCTCAACCGCCTGAACCGGTTTGCCCATTCACTGTGAACTCACTGCAGCCAAATCCTGCCCCTTGCCGTATTCGCATGAACGTTCCGCCCAGGCTTCAAGCTCCGCCAACTGCTGGACCAGTGCCCACTTGATGGCGCCCGTGACGATGGCGCTCCAGCTCCGGGACGGGCGGGAAGGTCGGCAGCGAATCGGCGGTCGGGCAGCGCTTCGGTTAGGCCGCAATCATTAATTAACGACTGAAAAAGTTGCTAATACGGCGTAATCTCTATGGCATACATTGCGGTGGAAGTGCCACCCTGATGTTGAACCTCGTTAATGAGGTTCCTTATATAAGCGAAGTTGGCCTTAGTGAGGAGCGCGTGGCCAAAATTCTTTTCTCAGTTGATGGTGGCCACAACGGTTTCACGGTTGAGCCAACCAGCTAAGGGGAGAAAAGTTCCTTAATAAATGTGGTGCGGCCGAGCGCGACACCAGCGATGAAAGCAGCCAACAGCGCGCCGACCGCTGAGACCCATAACGCCCACGGAACATGCTTGACCAACCACGGGATCGTTACTTTCTCTGGTGGTGTTAGCTCTCCTTTAGTGATCGTGGTCTCTATGGTCAATCGAAAGTCTAGCTGCATGGACTCGCAAGTTTTGAGCAGTTGGCGTGTCCCAGCATTCCACGCTTCTTTATTACGATAGTGCTCTCGATTGTAAATCGCTTCCTGCGGGTGAAACGATATATTCAACTCGTCAATGTAAGGGCTAGTTTCGCCAAAAAACTTTCTAGCTACCACCACCGCATCGCGGATTATCGCTGATGCTTCTTCGTGCCGCCCAAATTGCAGTGCCTTTGTGCGATCAATCAGTTCGGCGACATGTTTCGCGCCTATGGTGGGATTCATACGGCCACTTATTCGTCTAAGCGTTGGTATCAGTTTTGTAAACAAAAAGGTGTCAGTTTTTCGGTCAGCGCAGTAGAAGCTGGCGGGTGAGACGAGCGAAGCCTGCTGAAGAAATTGGAAATGTTGGAATTACCGAGATCTTTTCCAACGTGCCAAAACGGCCTTACGCGCGATTTCTGATCTGCGTCTGCGCTTGGCGGAGAGCATTAAGGTGTAAGAAAGATAATGCTCTCATTTTAGCACGTCTGCGTGATTAGTCGATATGGTGTCGCTAGCCGGCGTCAAGGCAAGTCGGGCGTAACCAGAAAGTGTTCCATCTCAACGAATTCTTTAATTTTCTCTAGGATGACGTACGGATTTTCAGTCTTCGGAAAATAGTGTTTCTGAGCGCCCTGGTAATGATTGTTTGCATTTCGAATGTCGTCGTCCGTCATGTACGCCGTGAGCACGATAATTGGAATATTTTGGAGAGAGGGATTGGCGCGTATCTCAGCGGCCACATCTTCTCCGTTGGCATTATCCGTGAGGTTGAAGAATACATCGAGAATTATCAAGTCGGGCTTGAAATCTAGTGCCTTGGGAATAAGATGAAATCCCCTAGTTTCCCACCGAACATCATAGTTAAACCACCGTAACGCTGATTCTATTGAATTGCCGTAGCGATGGTGATCCTCGACCAATAGTATTTTTTTCATATCTTTGTTGGAAGTGTGATTGTGATTTTTGCGCCTCCTTCAGCAGTATTGTCGAAAGTGATATATCCTTTGTTCAGTTCGATCAGGTGCAAAACGATCATTAATCCGCAACCTGTGTCGTCACAAAAGGGGAAGTGTTTTGGTTGTTGGCGATCCGAACTTTTCAGCCATGCTAGAGTATTCGAATCAAATCCTGGCCCGGTGTCGGTGATTTGGACTTCAACGAGGGGCGGGGGGCCAAAAGTCGGTCCAACTGGCTTGGTCCGCACAGTTATCAGGCGCTTCGTTCGGGCCGTCATTGCTTCAAGGGCATTGTTAAAAATGTTGATGAACACCTGCCACATGGAGAACTCATCCACGATCACTGACGGAAGACTTGCGGTATATTGGTATATATACTCGATTTGAGTTTGCTGAAACTTTTGGCTCATCATACCTCGCGCATGCTCAATTATTTGGTGGATGTCGCGTCGCCGTGCGGAGTGCCGATTTCCCTTTGAGATCTCTAAAAACTTCTCAATAGCGACATGTTCGTCCGCGCATATCCGATCAATTCTGTCGATTATTGTCATCGCTTCAGGTGAACCGTTCGTGCCCAAAAGAGTTCTTAGCATTACCAGTTCCCATCGAATAGTTCCCAAAGGAGTCTTTCCCTGGTGTGCAATAAATCGGCCAATCACAGCGCAAGCATTTCTTTGAACATGTTCCATCAACCTGGTTTGCGCCTCCTCAAGCCTTTGTTCATTAATCTTTCGCTCCGTAACGTTACGGGCAATTCCATGGACGAGAATAAACCCTGACGCCAATTTTGTGGCTTGAGCATTCAACTCGAAGATGAGCGCCTCCCCGCGCTTAGAGAACACGGTTAGGAGAGGATATTCTTGTTTTCTCAATTTAGGCCTTCCAGAACCTCGGACCTTTAAGGAACAGATTTCTCGCCTGAGGAATTTTCGGATCTTTGCAAATTCGGCCTCTGTCAGAAGGTGTTGCAGATTCGTCCTTAAGAGTTCATCTCGTGAGTAACCGAGCAGAGTCTCTGCGGCTGAGCTGATTTCAATTGGATATGCTAGCTCGTCGAACGCAAAAATCACATCCTGAGCACAGTCGATCAAGTACCTGTATCTTTGCGCCGGGCCTTCCAGGCGGGACGGTAGGACGATGCCGACGCCCTCTAATGCTGAAATTGCGCGATGTCTGCTCTCACACTCCCAAAACAAGCAGAGAACACCGATAACTTCCCCTCGCAAGTTGCGAACTGGTCTTTTAAGAATGTGAACGTATTTGTAGCCGTTGGGCTTTCGGGCATCACAATTCTTCTCGATTGTTTCGAATACCTGGCCACTTTGGGCTACAAGTGCATCATCGGCGCGATATTTCTTCGCTAAGCGAGTTGGATAGAGATCGAAATCGGTCTTCCCGATAATGTCTGTGCGGCCAACCGCTACACAGAATTGGCGATTGCACGAAACAAAAACCCCGTGAATATTTTTGTAAAGGCCGCTTATGTCATTTTCACTTAGCTTGGCTAAAAGAGCTTCGGGGTTCTGAGATTCCGAATCGAGGTCAGATGTCGCGCATGCCTCGCCCGGTTCATCCGGTGATCGCCAACAGGCCGTCCTATTCTTTTCAAGGGCAGCCAAACTGTGGACAGCTGGCTTAGCCATAATCGTTAATGGATCAATCCCACGCTACCATATCTTCCAACACGTGCAAGCCCTCAGCAACACAGCCGTACATCTTGCTGAAACAACAAGGGACACTTAACAAGACGATAGAGCCGAACCACTGATTCAATCTCTGTCACTCGTTCTCATCTTGGCCGCCCCTTAAAAACTCGTTATTAACTCGTCCTCCCCTAAAGGACATCCTGTCCTTTACCGGTTGTAACCCGTCTAACCCGTCCTGCGGTGAACTCGTTTTCGCGTGAGCGAATCGGGAGGTTTTTGGCGAGCACGACGGGCGCGAAGCGCACGGCGTGCGAGCGTTAAAATCCAACTGAAGTCGGGGGTGCTGCATTGCAGCTAAACCACGACAAAACGACTGTGAACACAGGACGATTGCACATTCGATGGTATCCCCGCTGTGGGGATAGGTGCGGGGATAGTCATTTAAGCTGGATTTTGATCAAAAAAAGTTCGAACTTCGTTCCAGAAGCACCGCCAGCTTTGATTTCCCGTTATCGAGGTATCATGGACAGATCCCGCCCAGCCAAAAGACCTGATGAATCGTCGAGCCGCTGCTGCCTCCGGTTTGGGTGCCGCCGCCCGGGAGATGAATCCAGCCATTCAAGTAGGCGGCGCCGGTCACGCCGTGCACCGGTACGGGCAACGGCTCCAATTTGAACCAGCGGTTCATTGATGCGACGTACATTTCGTTGTTGTCGAAGACGCCATTTGGGCCTTCGCCGCCAAAGACGAAAAAGCAGGTGCCGACCGCAATCCCGTTGACGCCACCGCGCGGAGCCGGCAACGGCGCACGCGTGGCCCACATTCGGGTCTCCGGATCGTACATTTCCAAGACGGCCGTCATTTCGCTCGTAAAACCCGCGTCAAGACGCCCGCCGGCAACATAGACGCGACCGTCAATCGCAGCCGCGGCCAGGTGGTTGCGACCCGTTGGCAAATTGGGCAGGGTCGTCCACTGGTCGCTCACGACATTGTAAACTGCGAAGTCCTGTCCTTGTGGCGGGCGCCCGCCCGCGACGTAAATCAAATTGCCAATCACCGACGCGGCGCCGGCGCTACGGGCGGTGGGCATCGAGGCGCGTGAGGTCCAGTTCGTCGTGACCGGATCGTATTCGAAGACCGTGTTGACGTAGGCTTCGGTGGCCGAGGAATTGGTCTGGCCACCAATCACGTAAAGCTTTCCGTTGGCTACTGCCGGCATCGAGTGGTTCAACGGGATCGGCAACGGAGTGGTGAGATGCCAGCGGTTTTGCGTGGAGTCATACACTTGAACGGTGCGCACCGTGACTCGCGATGCGGGGTAGCCGCCGATGACATAGATATTGCCGTTCAGTTCGGCGACGGACATTTCGGAATTTGCATCCAACAGGTCGCTTCGCGTGCTCCAGCGGCTGATCAGGCGATAGAACTGACCGGCATTGGTTGGTTGAAGGCTCAACGGATTGGGCGCTTCGAGAACATCCTGCCACACGTCTGGCCAAGCGCCGCTCTGTTGAAGAGTGCCGCGACCGATCCAGGAAACGATCACGTTCGTTGGCGCCCTCGAAATGCTAACGCGGCTTGTGCTTTGCGCGACTGCGCTTTGACCCAGGATCGTGAGCAAGGTCAAGACGTATAATAGTGGATTGCGCACGGCAAAGCCGAGTGTAGGCAAATCGGAGAACTCATCAACAGGGCAATAGCTCGTCCGAACACCGACGGCTTATCATGCACGCTTTACAACCGCATCGGTTGTGGGAGATTCAGCGTGGTTTCGAAATGAGGTATGAATCCATTATTTCGCGTGCGGGTGTGGTTGCTTGTTTTTCTTCCGGCGATTTCAGGATGTCTCCAGACAAAAGTGAGTGAACCGCAACGCACTGCGGTCGAACAACTGCTCCTCAGCACCGCCGCGGACCGCAGCCTGGGAGAGGCCGACTTCGCTGTCTTCAAAGAGAAGAAGGTATTCGTCGACACGAACTATTTCGAAAGTTACGACCGGGCGTATGTGCTGGGCACGCTGCGCAATCTCCTGAGCATTCATGGCGCGCTGCTGGCCACGAACGCGAACGAGGCGGAGGTGATTATCGAACCGCGGAGCGGCGCATTTTCAGTCGACAGCTCTCAGTCATTGATCGGGATGCCGAGCTTGCCTGTTCCGATTCCGTTCGCCGGCACAATCGTATCGCCCGAGATCGCTCTTTGGAAATCGCAGAAGTTCTTTTCGACCGCGAAGATCGCGTTGTTCGCTTACGAACAGAAGTCGCGCCGGCACCTCTATTCCACCGGACCGCTCATCGGCAGAGCCTCGCACAGGTATTACAAATTCCTGGGTTACATCGGGAGTACCCGGACGGATATTCCAGAAAAGAAGGAGACGGCCGGAAAGTCGAAGTGAGCTGTCGAAAAGGCTTGCAAGGTTTCGGGCGGGAGCTAAAACGGGAAACGCAATTAGCAAACGACCCAGCCGATTCCAACCGGCAAAGAGCGGGTGCACGTACAACGGGCATTGAATCGGCGGGGCATGGACAGGAAAGGCGACAATGTCTAAGAAACCAACTTCAGGGTTTTCGCGCCGCGGCTTCCTCAAGGGCGTAGGCCTCGGCACAGTGGCCGGCGGCCTTATCTCACCCGCCGGAATAAAGGAAGCGATCGCTGCCGATCGGGGCCTGCACGGCCCGGGCGAAATTCCCGTGACCCTCGATATCAACGGCAGAAAACGGAAACTGAACGTCGAACCCCGCGTGACGCTGTTGGATGCGTTGCGAAATCGACTCGACCTCACCGGCCCGAAGAAGGTATGCGACCGCGGCACGTGCGGCGCATGCACGGTGCTTGTCGATGGCAAACCGGTTTATTCCTGCTCGATGCTCGCGCTCGAAGCCGAAGGCCGGCAGATCACCACGATCGAAGGCATCGGCACACCCGACAGGATGAACGAGGTGCAGAAGGCGTTCGTGAAACACGATGCGCAACAATGTGGTTTTTGCACCCCCGGTTTTGTCACCGCGGCAACGGCGTTCGTGCGCGCGAACCCGAGAGCGACAGCCGAGCAAGTGCGGGCCGGGTTGGGAGGCAACCTGTGCCGTTGCGGGACGTATGCGGGAATGATCCTGGCGGTGGTTGACGCCGCGAAAGGAGGTTCAAATGCCTAAAGCAGAATGGCCAGTTGCAGAGAAGCGCTCACTTATCGGAAAACGCATCGACCGCGCCGACGGTCCGGCAAAGGCAACAGGCGTGGCGAAATATTCTTACGACATCAATCGGCCGAACATGCTCTGGGCGAAAGTTGTAACCTCCCCTCACCCACACGCTGAGGTGGTGAGTGTTGACGCGAGCGCAGCGGAAAAGCTCGAAGGGGTGAAGGGCGTTTGGAAAGACGATGGTATCCCTGGCAAAGAGGTCCAGTATGTTGGGCAAATTGTGGCCGCAGTCGCCGCGACGACGGAGGAGATCGCGCAGGAAGCTGCGAACCTGGTCAAGGTTGAATACAAGGTGCTGGAGCATCAGGTCGTTGACAGCAATCCCGAATTCTCCAAAGGCAATCCTGCCAAGAAGGAGATGGGCAATCCCGATGAAGCTTTCGGGAATGCCGGGGTGGTGCACACGGGAAATTACGGCGTTCCGGTAATTACGCATTGCTGCCTGGAACCGCACGGACACGTGAACGAAATCCAAAACGGCGAGCTTTATGTTTGGCCGTCGACTCAGAACGTTTCCGGCTATGCGGACCGCGGGCTCGCCGATGCCGCGGGCGTTCCGCAGAACAAAATCCAGGTCGATTGCCAGTACATGGGTGGGGGCTTCGGCTCCAAGTTTAACCCCGGCAAATGGGGCACGATCGCCGCGCAGCTCACGAAGCAGACGGGGCGCCCGGTGAAACTGCTGCTCGAGCGCGACCAGGAATTGATGATCGCGGGCAACAGGCCTTCGGGTTTCAGCACGATCAAGGTCGCGGCGAGCAAGGAAGGCAAAATCACGGCGTTCGAAAGCGAAGTATGGGGTACCTCCGGCATGAGCGGCGGTCCGCCCGATCTCATGCCATATGTCTTCGACAAGATTCCCGCCCAGCGCACTACGGTAAAGCGCGTCCCGACGAACCGCGGGCCACAGGCGGCATGGCGCGCGCCGCGGCATCCGCAGAATTGTTACCTGACGCTCTCCGCGCTCGCCGATACGGCTGCTGCGTTGAAGATGGATGAGTTGGAGTTCTTCTCGAACAATCTCGATCTCACGGCACGACCGGATATTTACAAAGAGGAACTGGCGATCGCGGCCGATCTCATCGGCTACAAACAGAAGGCCCACGCTCGCGGTGATAAGGCTGCGGGACCGATAAAGCGAGGGTTGGGCATTTCAATGCACACCTGGGGTGGCCTTGGCCACGATTCCGAATGCGATGTCACCATTAATCCAGATGGTTCGGTCGAGGCGAAGGTCGGCACGCAAGACCTCGGGACTGGCGCGCGAACGGCCGTTGGCATTGTCGTCGCGGATACGTTGGGTTTGCCGCTCGATGCCGTGAAAGTGGAAATCGGGAAGAACGCCTTTCCGAAGTCGGGCGGTTCCGGCGGGAGCACCACGATTGGCGGCATTTCGACGTCGGCTCGCCTGGCTGCTACGGCGGCGCTCAACGTGTTGTGCGAAGGGGTGTCCAAGCGTATCGGCACGTCCGCGGACAACCTGGAGGCCGCGGGAGGCGCGATTCGGCAGGTGGACAAGCCCGAAAAGAAGCTCACCTGGAAGGACGCATGCACGACCCTGGGCGGAAAGGCCATCACCAAGCGCGGGTCGAACACTCGCAACGAAGGCAAGGCCAAAGGCTTCACTAATGATGGTGTCGGAGGTGTGCAGATCGCCGAGGTCTCTGTTGATGTCGAAACGGGCATCGTAACGCTGAATGAGATGGTCGCGGTGCAGGACTGCGGTCTGATCATTAATATGAAGACCGCCGAGAGCCAGGTTTACGGGGGCCTGATCATGGGAATCACCTATGCCATTTATGAAGAAGCCGTGTATGACGCGAAAACCGGTCGAATGTTGAATGCCGACATGGAGTTCTATCGCCTGGCGGGGATCAAAGACATCGGCAAACTGAAAGTCCACATGATGACCGGCAAAGGCTACGATGATCGTGGGGTGATCGGCCTCGGTGAACCGCCGGTGATCTCGCCCGGCGCGGCGATTGGAAATGCAGTCGCCAATGCCATCGGCGTGCGCGTGCCCAACCTGCCGCTGACACCCGATCGCGTGCTCACCGCACTGCAAAAGGAAGGATTGTTCGTATGAAATCATTTGAATACGCAGCGCCAAAATCCTTGAAGGACGCCGTTTCGCTTCTTGGCAGCAAGTGGGGCGAAACGGAAATTCTCGCCGGCGGCACAGACCTCGTCACCTGCCTGAAGCAACAAATCACGTTGCCGAAGCGC
>Ga0193697_1000031_pt1 | contig 49990 bp, 43 predicted proteins | sample L3m2metaG_FD_145073 | JGI IMG/M metagenome (GOLD analysis project Ga0193697, IMG submission 145073) | Soil microbial communities from a riparian zone of the East river system, Colorado, United States - L3m2 | ecosystem: Environmental > Terrestrial > Soil > Riparian zone | place: USA: East River...
CCAGGCTGTCCAATAGATGCTCGATAATTCCAAAAAGCTTCTCGGGTAACGCCGCGCGCTTCATGCGACGGTCGTGCTCATACCATTGAATGATCTCAGAGAGGCTTTCTTCGAAGAAATACAGCGCAAGGTCCTCCTTGGTCTCGAAATAATTGAACAGGGTGCCTTCGGCGATTCCCGCTTTCCGGGAAATCGTTTTCGTGGTCGTGCGATAAAAACCTTTCCCGGCGAACAACTCGAGTGCCGCCCGCAAAATCGCTCGCTTGGTCTTTTCTTTATTCTCAACGCGTTTTCCCCGCCCCTTTACCGCCCGTAGACCGCCCGTCCGCCGCTTCATAACTAAAAAGTGAGTAAACTCATGTTTCTAGAATAACCGCCAGACCTGCCTTGTCAAACAAAAATGAGCACACTCATGTTTCGTCTATATGGCAATAATCTCTCGCCGCCTGGGCCAATCGCCTCATCGGTTCTGCGGTGCTAAGAAGGATTTGGTTTGGGCGCGCTTACTCTGTAATCGAAGCTTCCAACAGAAACGCGGATAGAGTGGTCGCCTTGATCCGTAGCTGCAGCGGATGGTTAAGCATTTTTCGATTGTGCCGGCCGGGGAATCTCCGGATAGGCGGGCACGCCGGGTGGCAGCAAGTGAAACTTCTGCATTTCCGAAGTCCATGTGACCATTTGCGGGCCTTCGAACAAGCTGGGGTCGTCGAGAGTGCCTACCTTGATGAGCACCGCACTGGGCGCACGCTCGGAGCGTGCTGTAAGATGGACTCCGCAAATCTCGCAAAAGTGCCGCGTAGGAGACCACGGATGATCCCTCTTATTGAAGGCCCGAGGAGCGCCCCTGGTAAACTGAAATGTCTGAGCATCGACTGCCATGAAGAGATTTCCTGCGCCGCCCGATATGATCTGGCACGTCCGGCAGTAGCATAAGCCTCTGAAAGTCTGACTTTCCGCACATTGGTAGCGGACTTCTCCACAGTAACATCCGCCAGTGATGACATTCGTTGCGCTCATACGCCAGGTGTGAGGGCAACAAGCCTGAGGAATGCCAGGGAGAGAAGTCGGAGATATGAGTTCATGATTCTTGGGAAAGTATACTGAGTTGCCTAACGATCAATATAGCTCGGCGACCGCCTCCGGAAAGGTCCGGTCGGCTGCAAAAGTCGCTGACAAATTGTCCCGAACCACCCGCCTGCCCAGTCCCGATAAAATCGGGATTCGATGCAGCGCCCTGATTAGGCCGCGTTCTGGTCGTCATAGCGCCACTTCAGATAAATCATCGTGTCATCCACCGCAGAATCGGCGTGCCCACGAACGTAGTCGTACTCATCGCGAAGTGCGCGTTTGATAATCGGCTGCACAACTGCGCGGTCTAACTGGCGATGCACGCGCGCGATGTGGGCGAAACCAAGCACAGCGTTGCCACGGACGTTGAAGTGAGGGTGTGAGGATAATCGAACGCACAAATCCTGAGCGTAACGCCAATCCTCGTCGTGCATGGAGACACCGATGACTGCGAGACGCAGCGCTTCGATGTCATCGGATAGTATGGCTTGCTCGACATCCTCGTGATTCCAGGGACCAATCTCTCTGTATTGGCGGCGTGGTTCTGGCATGGCGTGTCGAGTGGCCTAACAGGAATTATTATTCATCTCTGACGCATAGTAGTCTGCACCGACTGCTAAAGAAATAAAAACGGCGTCACCCGAACAACGGCGAGACGCGCTGGCCGCGAGCTGAATCAAGGGGGCGCGAATGAACGGTGAGAGTCCCGCGGAATTCTCTGGGCCTCCCGGATCAATTAATGCCAGTATTGTAGGTAAGTTATGAAACCCGAGCGCCCGATGCCCCGTCTCTTCCTTGCCATCGTCGCTGCGTGGTTTGCGCAAAGCTCGATCCTCGCCGCCGCTGAAGTGCTCACCGCACCGCTCGTTCCGCGTGGCGCAGTCTGGCGTTTCCTGGACAACGGCTCCAATCAGGGCACAACCTGGACCAGTCCGGCCTTCAACGATACCACCTGGGCCAGCGGCCCCGCCCGCCTGGGCTATGGTGGTGATGGCGAGGTCACCACCGTCTCGTTTGGTCCGAACGCAAGTGCCAAGTACATCACCACGTATTTCCGCCGCGCGTTCGAGGTCGCAAATACCAATGCATTCCGGTCCTTAAAACTCCGTTTAGTGCGCGATGACGGCGCGGTGTTGTACCTGAATGGCACGGAAATCTTCCGCAGCAACATGCCCGCTGGGACGATTGGTTTTGCCACCAATGCGAGCAGCGCGCTCGGTGGCGGTGACGAGTTCATCGCGGTCGAAACCAATCTCCCGCCTGCCACGCTGCGCATTGGCCGCAACGTGCTCGCCGTCGAAGTGCATCAATCCGGCGGCGCGAGTACGGACCTCGGCTTCGATCTCGCGCTCGACGGCGAATATACGGCTCCTGGGAGCCTGTCGCTCAGCGCCGCGAGCGCCACGAACCAGATCGCCGTCAGGTGGCCTCAGCTTTCCGTGGGCTATTTGCTGGAATCCACCGCGAGCGTGTTTCCGACAAATCAATGGACGACAGTCACCAACCCCGTCGCTATTTCTGGTCCAGACAACCAGGTTGCCTTCACTACCGTCACCAACCAATTCTTCCGGCTCCGCAGCGCGCCGGTGGATGCGTCCACGCTTTCAAACAAGCTGATGTTCGGCTATCAGGCCTGGTTCGCGTGCCCCGGCGACGGCTCGCCCCCCAATCGCTGGGTCCATTGGTTTCGCAGCCAAACACCCGCCGCCACCAACGCCACCTTCGATTTCTGGCCGGATACCTCTGAACTCGACCCCGACGAATTATTTGCCACCGGCATGACCATGTCGAATGGCGCGCCGGCAAAACTATACGCCGCTTATAAACACAAAACCGTCCTGCGCCATTTCCGCTGGATGCAGGATTATGCGATCGATGGCGTTTTCCTCCAACGCTTCACCACCACGCTCGGTGACAGTTCGTTTGCCGACTGGCTCAACCAGGCCGCTTACAACTGCCGCGCCGGCGCCGAAACCTATGGCCGCATCTTCGCGATGATGTATGACGTCTCGGGACAAAACTCCAACACCCTCGTCGCCACACTCACCAATGACTGCACTTATCTCTCAGGCACCATGCGCCTCACCAACAGCGCGCGTTACTTGCGGCACAACGGCAAACCCGTTGTCGCCATCTGGGGACTCGGCTTCACCGACCGGCCTGGCACCGCCGCCGATGCGCAAGCGATCGTCGCGTGGTTCAAAGCTGCGAACTGCACCGTCATGGGCGGCGTGCCGACCAATTGGCGGACCCTCACCGGCGATTCCAAAACTGATGCGGCCTGGGCGCCGGTGTATCGTTCCTTTGATATCATCAGTCCCTGGTCCGTCGGACGATACAGCAGCACCAGTGGCGCCGACAACTTCCGGCAAAACTACATTGTTCCTGACCTCGCCGAAGCTCGCCTCAACGGGCGCGATTATCTGCCCGTGATCTGGCCGGGGTTCTCCTGGTACAATTTGAATGCCGGCTCTTTGAACCAGATCCCACGCATCGGCGGCCGCTTCTGGTGGCGCCAGCTCTACAACGCGCGCCTCGCCGGGTGCAACATGATCTACGGCGCCATGTTCGACGAAGTCGATGAGGGGACCGCTATGTACAAACTTGCCCCCACGGCCGCCGAATTGCCCGCCCAGGGAAGCTTCGTCCGCCTGAACATCGACGGCGAAGCCCTGCCCAGCGATTGGTACCTCCGCCTCGCCCGCGAAGGCGGACGGATGCTCCGCGGCGAAATCCCGCTGTCCTCTGTCCGGCCCATTAATCCGTAGGAGGGCTTGCGCGCGGTTTCGCGACGTTCGCTGCACCGCATGGTTCGCGGCCGAGCAAATTATGTCGCAATTCCCCAGCTCTCTTCGCTAAGAATCCGTCATGCGCTTCACTTGTTTCGCTACCGCCTTTCTTGCGTGTCAACTCGCTGCCTTTGCGGCTGCGCTGCCAGACGGTGTGCGGCGCGTCAAGGTTCTCAACTATCCCGACTGCTTCGAACTCGCCAACGGCGACACGCGCGTGACGCTTTGCCACCAGGTCGGCGGACGCGTTCTGGAGTATTCGTTCAAGGGCCGCAACGCGCTTTACCTGGACCCGCGCGAAGAGAAGTGGGGCACGCCAGGCGGGCCCAAAGCGCCATCCAGCGCGGGACGCTTCGACATCGGGCCGGAGCATCTCATCCCGCAGCGGGACAAGCTCTGGGCCGGCGAATGGCAGGCCGAGCCGATTGGCCGTCGCGCCGTGCGCCTCACCAGCCAACCCGACGAGGCGACCGGCGTGCAACTCATCCGTAATTTCCGTCTGGCTGCCAAAGGCACGCGCCTCGCCTGCGAACAGATTATCAGGAATACTTCGAAAGAACCGAAGTACTGGACGCACTGGAGCCGTACTTTTGCCGTCCATGGTGGCATCGCTGTCGTTCCACAGACACCGGAGACGCGGCGTTTCCCGAGCGGGTTCGTGATGTATAACGAGTCAGCGGATCACGCCATCATGCTTCAGCCCACGGATCCGAATGTGCGGATGCGAGGGAACTTCCTGGAAGTCCGCGGGCCGACCCGTTTCCCAAAGCTTGGCTTTGACTCCAACGCCGGTTGGTTCGCGTATGTCATGCCGCACAACCAGGCGTTTGTGAAGCGTTACCCTTCCCCGAAAGATGGCATATATCCCGAGATCGCCGGTCTCACCTTGTGCTTCTGGTATCCGAAGGCGGAACGGGTGCCCGCTTGCGAACTCGAGCCCCATGGACCGCGCAAGACCATCCCGCCCGGCGGCAGTGTGAGCTTTACGGAGGATTGGTATTTGCTGGAGCACAAATTCCCGCCAGCCGGCGAGGAGATTGACCTGGAGAAACTCGCCGCGCAGGTCGAACGCGAAGCGCGCTGAGGCGGCTGTGCTGTCTGGCGATGGCATCACTTTGTGGCACAGAGCCATTGAAAACAGAGAATGGGGGCCGGTGTGCGATGAGCCGCGCTTGATCACTTAAGTCCGGGCAACCGCTCGCCGTACTGTTTTCGTGCTTGACTTACTTTGTATCACAAAGTATCTACATCAGGCTTGGAAAAAACGATGAACGATGCAGACGCCACGTCACGCGGTATCGCTTGAGGAGCAGATCGATCAATGGCGGAGCTACCTCCGCCGCCGACAGGCAATCCACTCCGTCGACGTAGCGGAGCTGGAAAAGCGTCTGCGCGAGCAGGTAGCGGTCCTGGTCGACGCGGGGCTCGCCGCCGATGAAGCGTTCCTGGTGGCGGTTAAGCGGATGGGCAACCTCGACGCCCTCTCTCGGGAGTTCGCGCGCGAGCACTCGGAGCGCCTCTGGAAACAGCTCGTGCTCGTGCCTTCGGATTCCGGAGAGTTGCGAGCGCCCGGTCGAACGGACGCCATCGTCGCCTTCTGTCTTGCGGTGGGTGCGGCGGTGGCCATCAAAATGCCGGCGCTCTTCGGGGTGCAATTGGACGAGCACAAGGCTGAGGACGCCGGTTTCTACGCCCGCAACCTGAGTCTCTTCGTGCTGCCACTGCTGACCGTCTACTTCGTCTGGAAACGGCGGCTCGACGCCCGCACTCTCCTCTGGCTGGCCGTGGCGTTCGCTGCGGCGGGTGTATTCGCCAACGTCTATCCCTTCACCGCGCGCGGTTCCACCGAGGCGCTCACGGCGTTGCACCTCCCGATCGCGCTCTGGCTGGTGTTGGGAATTGCGTACGCCGGCGGCCGCTGGAGCCAGATCGGTGGCCGCATGGACTTCATCCGATTTTCGGGCGAGTTGTTCATCTACTACGTCCTGATCGCCCTCGGTGGCGGCGTCCTCACGGCGTTCATGGCGATGATCTTCAAGGCCATCGGGATCAACGTCGGGCCGTTCATCGGAGCGTGGCTGCTGCCGTGCGGAGCGGCCGGCGCCGTTCTGGTCGCCTCGTGGCTGACAGAGGCGAAGCAGAGCGTGATCGAGAACATGGCGCCTGTACTGACGCGCCTCTTCACACCCCTCTTCGCCGCCCTGCTGCTCACGTTTCTGGGCGCTCTGATGTGGACCGGACGCGGAATCGACATCAAGCGGGAGGTGCTCATCGCCTTCGACCTGCTCCTGGTCGTGGTCCTTGGCCTTCTGCTCTATTCCATCTCCGCCCGGGATCTCCGCTCGCCCCCCGGCGCCTTCGATGTGTTGAGCGTCGTGTTGGTGGTCACTGCACTATTCGCCGACGGTGTAATGCTGGGGGCGGTCGCCGCGCGCATCAGGGAGTTAGGCTTTACGCCGAACCGCGTGGCGGCCCTGGGTGTGAACGTGATTCTTCTCGTCAATCTGGCGTGGTCCGCCGTGCTCTACCTCCGCTTCGTGAGAGGGCGCGGATCGTTCGCCTCCCTCGAAAAATGGCAGACGGATTACCTGCCGGTCTACGGCGCGTGGGCGGCGATGGTCGTAATCCTTTTTCCGCCGCTGTTCCGATACATCTGACATGCCATTTCCATACGCATCGCAGAAAGGCTTTTATGAAAAGTAGAATATTATTCGCAACCTTGTTGACCCTGACGTGGTGCACCGCAAGCCACGCACAGACGCTGGACAAGGCCAAACTCGACCAGTTTTTTGACCGGCTCGCCGAAAAGAACAAGGCGATGGGGAGCCTGACCATCGCCAAAGACGGCAACGTTCTTTACTCGCGCGCCATCGGCTACAGCCAGATCAACGGAACCGAAAGGAAACCCTTGACCGCCGCGAACAGGTTCCGACTCGGTTCGATCACAAAAATGTACACGGCCACGATGATCCTGCAGCTCGTCGAGGAAGGAAAATTGAAGCTGACGGATACCCTGGACAAGTTCCTCCCGCAGGTTCCGAACGCCGGGAAGATTACCATCGCGCAGATCCTCTCGCATCGCAGCGGTATCCCTAACGTAAGGCGCGAGCGGGACGCTCAAAAAAAAGTGAGCACGATTCCGATGGGGAAGGATGAAATGCTTGCCCTGATCGTCAAAGCCACGCCGGATTTCGAACCGGACACAAAGCAGTCCTACAGCAATTCCGGCTATTTCCTTTTAGGTCTCATCCTCGAAAAGATAACTGACAAATCCTGCGCCGAAGCCCTCGAGGAAAGAATCACTTCAAAGATCGGACTTAAGGACACATACCTGACGACCGGAAACATCGATGTGAACAAAAACGAAGCGCTTACCTATATTCACTTCGGCGGCGACTGGAAACCGGTGACTGAAACCCATCCGACCATCCTCTTCAGCGCCGGCGCGATCGTTTCAACACCCGGCGACATGGCCAAATTCATCCAGGCGCTGTTTGAAGGGAAGCTGGTTTCACGCGAGACCCTCGACCAGATGAAAACGATGAGGGACAGCGAAGGGTACGGAATGGTGACATTCACGTTCGCTGGCAAGACTTTCTACGGGCACACGGGCGGGGCTGACAACTATGGAGCGTGGCTGGCTTACGAGCCGGAAGAAAAGCTGGCGGTCGCCTATACTACGAACGCGAAGATTTACCCCGTAAAGAATATCGTGAGCGGGGTTATCGACATTTACTACCATAAGCCGTTTCAGATTCCCGCCCTGGAATCAATCGCGGTCAACCCGGACGTGCTGGACCGGTACGTCGGAGTTTATTCCACCCCCGACGCACCCGCGAAAGCTACGATTACCAGGGAGGGCGGGACGCTTTTCTTTCAACCGCCGGGCGCGTCATCCGCGGTCCCCCTCGAAGCGACGGCCGAGGATAAATTCCAGATCGAGGGTGCGGCAGTCTTTACATTCGACGCCGCGAAAAGCCAGATGACAGTAAAACGGCGCGGTGGGGAGAGGGTTTTCACGAAGGAAAAATAACCGTGAGAAAAATGCAGGGGTGCGCCCGCGCGCCTGCCGGAGGCGACAAGGATTCCGCGACTCGACAACGAGGCCTAACCAGCCCAGCGATTAGGCAGGTTAAAAGCGATCCAGGTTCATCACTTTGTCCCAGGCCGCGACAAAGTCGTGCACGAACTTCTTCTCCGCGTCGGAACTTCCGTAGACTTCAGCCAGGGCTCGGAGTTGGGAGTTTGAACCGAAGACAAGATCGACGCGCGTGCCGGTCCACTTGACTGCACCCGTTTTGCGATCGCGACCTTCAAACAGGTCCGCCTCTTTCGAGGCCGGCCTCCATTCGATGCCCATGTCGAGCAGGTTCCGGAAGAAGTCGTTGGTCAGCGCCTCCGGACGTTTAGTGAAGACTCCGTGCTGCGCGTCTCCGAAGCTCGTCTTCAAGACGCGCATGCCTCCGACGAGCGCCGTCATTTCGGGCGCGGTCAGCGTCAGCAATTGCGCCTTGTCGATCAGCAGTGTCTCGGCCGGAATCGTGTATTTGCGCCTGAGGTAATTGCGGAAGCCGTCCGCGATCGGTTCGAGCACGGCGAACGAAGCTGCATCGGTCTGCTCCGGTGAAGCGTCCATACGACCTGGTGTGAAAGGAACCGTCACGGTGTGACCCGCGTTCTTCGCAGCTTGCTCAATGGCGGCGCAGCCGCCCAACACGATCAGATCCGCCAGCGAGACTTTCTTGCCGCCGTCAGCTTCACCATTGAACGCGCTCTGAATGCCTTCCAGAGTCTTGAGCACCCTGGCCAGGTGGGTGGGGTTGACTTCCCAATCCTTCTGCGGTGCCAGACGAATGCGGGCGCCGTTCGCCCCGCCGCGCTTGTCGGAGCCACGGAACGTGGAGGCCGAAGCCCACGCGGTGGAAACCAACTGCGAAACCGACAGGCCGGAAGCGAGGATCTTGCCTTTGAGAGAGGCGATGTCCTGCGCATCGATCAATTTGTGATTCACCGTGGGAACCGGGTCCTGCCAGATGAGTTCTTCCGCGGGAACTTCCGGGCCGAGATAACGCGCGCGCGGTCCCATGTCGCGGTGCGTCAGCTTGAACCACGCCCGGGCGAACGCGTCCGCGAACTGATCGGGATTCGCCAGAAAACGCCGCGAGATCTTTTCGTAAGCAGGGTCGACTCGCAGTGAGAGGTCCGTGGTCAGCATCGTTGGTCGGCGTTTTTTGGAAGGATCATGCGCATCGGGAATCGTCGCATCGGCCCCCTTCGCGACCCACTGGTGCGCACCGGCCGGGCTCTTCGTCAGTTCCCATTCGTGGCCAAACAGGTTTTCGAAGAAGTTGTTGCTCCATTTGGTCGGTGTCTTCGTCCAGGTGACTTCCAGGCCGCTGGTGATTGTGTCACCGCCTCTGCCAGTGCCGAAGCTGTTCCTCCAGCCAAGGCCCTGCGCTTCAAGGCCGGCGCCTTCGGGCTCAGGCCCCACATGGGACGCCGGACCGGCGCCGTGGGTCTTGCCGAAGGAGTGGCCGCCGGCGATGAGTGCGACTGTCTCCTCGTCATTCATCGCCATGCGGCCGAAGGTTTCACGAATATCGACGGCCGCCTTCACCGGATCGGGATTGCCGTCCGGACCTTCGGGGTTGACGTAGATCAGGCCCATCTGCACCGCGCCAAGCGGATTCTCCAGGTTGCGCCCGTGGATTTTGCCGTCGGCGTTGTCATCGGATACGAGAACCGCGCTCGCCTTGTCGACGCCCTCGGAACCGTGCGCGTAGCGTATGTCACCGCCGAGCCATGTGGTTTCGGCCCCCCAATACACGTCGTGATCAGGTTCCCACGTGTCCTCACGTCCGCCTCCGAAACCGAACGTCTTGAATCCCATCGTTTCCAGGGCGACGTTGCCCGCCAGGATCATCAGGTCGGCCCAGGAAATCTTGCGGCCATACTTCTCCTTGATCGGCCAGAGCAGGCGACGCGCCTTGTCCAGGCTGACGTTGTCCGGCCAACTGTTGAGCGGCGCGAAGCGCTGCTGACCCCTGCCGCCGCCGCCGCGGCCATCCCCAATCCGGTAGGTGCCCGCGCTGTGCCAGGCCATGCGAATGAACAACGGGCCGTAGTGGCCGAAGTCCGCCGGCCACCAGTCCTGCGAGTCGGTCATCAGCGCCGCGAGATCTTTCTTCAGCGCCGCCAGATCGAGGCTCTTGAACTCTTCCGCGTAATTGAAGTCCTCGCCCATCGGGTCGGACTTCGAGGAATGCTGGTGCAGGAGATCGACCTTTAACTGGTTCGGCCACCAGTCGCGGTTCGCGGTCCCGCCGCCGGCAGTATTATTGTGAAAGGGGCATTTGGATTCGGTTGACATAACTTATCCTCGATTTTGATGGTTGAACTAAATTTCTGTAAAAGCAGTCAGTCGTATCTTTTTTCAAAAAGATATGCAGTGCCGGCCGCGGAGCCAAGCTTCCGCCTTGTGAATTTATCGACTGGCTCTCATCCTTCATCATGGCTTCCATGAAGACCTGCAACGTCTCTCGGTCGCCAGCAGGATGCATGTTTAGGAGAATCCGTACTTGCACGCCGCCGCACCTGCGCTAAGAATAAAGGCAATCCTGCGGCAGTTATGCCGAAAGAAAGGTGCGTTATGCGGATACCTGTTTCGGTTTTCATTTTGCGTGTCTTGTCGTTTGGTGCCGCATTAGCTTTTAACCTGGAGTGCCTGGCCGCGCCACTGCCGGTCATTACCGGCTTTTCGCCCGGAAGCGGGCCGCCGGGTACTATCGTGCGCATCACCGGACGCCATCTCGGTGGCGCAACAGCGGTGACTTTTAACGGCGTAGCCGCTTCCAGCTTTAACGTCGTTTCTTCAAAGCAAATCACTTCCGTCGTGCCACTAGCTGCTTCGACTGGTCCCATTTTTGTGACGACAGCCGCGGGCACGGCGGCAAGCGCGAATAGTTTCGTGGTTGAAGCGTTGACCTTAACAGTGACTACCTCGGCTGATAGCGGAGCGGGTTCGCTGCGCGAAGCTATTGATCTGTCCAATGGCACCGCCAACAGCTTCACCAACCACATTTTCTTCAGTATTGGCTCGGGGCTTCAGACCATCAACGTGGCTTCGGCCCTTCCTAATGTCCTCCGGCCAGTGATGATCGATGGCACCAGCCAACCAGGCTATGCGGGAGCGCCCTTGATTGAACTGAATGGTGCCTCGGCAGGCGATGCCGGTGGCCTCGTCTTTTTTTCGGGCAATTCTACCGTTCGCGGGTTGGTCATTAACCGCTTTGGGGTAAGCGGCATCGTGCTGAATCCTCCGACCCCGTCTGCCGATGGCAATTACGTCGTCGAAGGTTGCTTTATCGGGACTGACGTGACCGGTGCCCTCGCCTTGGGGAATGGCATCGGCGTTTCGGTCCGTGCATCCGGCAGCCGAATAGGCGGCACTGCGCCTGGAACGCGTAATGTTATCTCCGGCAATACTAATGACGGGATCGCGATCTCTGATTTTGTAATCGGCGGTATCCTCATTCAAGGCAACTTCATCGGGACGGATTCGACAGGCACCGCATCGCTCGGCAACGGCATCGGAATTCGGATCGGCGCGAATTGTAGAGATCACATCATCGGCGGTACTCAGTCGGGTGCCGGCAACGTGATCGCTGGCAACAGAAGTGTAGGGATTTCTCTCTTCAAGGCCGACACGAACACGATTCAAGGAAATCTCATCGGGACAGATCGATTCGGGAGTGCAGCCATTCCCAATATGGGAGGTCTCTTTCTGTTTGCTTCCAGCGGCAACCTGATCGGCGGCAGCGTGCCTGGCGCTGCAAACCTCATCTCCGGGAATCTTGGCCATGGAATCGTGTTAAGCCACGACTCCATAAATCCTCGGCCGACCGATGGCAACGTTGTGCAAGGCAATCGCATCGGGCTCGACACTGCAGGGGGTGCGACGCTAGGCAACGCTGGTGATGGTGTGCGCGTAGATGGCGGTCCCTTTCCAGGAGCTTTCAGAGGAGCAAGGCAAAATGCTATTACGGCCAACGCCATCGCCGCCAACGGCGGATTAGGCATCAATCTCGTGCTCTCGGACTCGCCATCCGGGGTAACACCAAATGATGTCGGCGACACTGACAGCGGTCCGAACAACGGCCAGAATTTTCCCGTCCCAACCGCCGCAAATACTTCCAATGGCACAGTTATCGCAGGGACACTGAATAGCCTGGCGAACACAACCTTTGTTATCGAACTCTTCAGCAGCTCGAGCCCGGACCCAAGTGGATTCGGCGAAGGTCAGTTTTTTCTCGGATCCGTGTTTGTGACGACCGATGCCAACGGGGATGCCAACTTTACCTTCACGACGGATCTCGTTTTGTCAGGCCAGATCGCAACGGCCACTGCACGGGACTTCGAAGGTAACACTAGCGAATTTAGTTTAGGGTTGGTGATCCAATAGGCCACACACGTGGGTTCGACGGATCGATACGCTTTCCCCCGGGGCCTATACGTGCCCTCGGGCTGGCCTTCCCAGCCAATTTGATGCTATAATTCTGGCCCAATCGTTGTTCCCAAGCCCGGCACGGGAGCGAACGCGGTCGGGCGACGCCAATTGGCGGATTACGGACGCGCTGGACCGCCCGTCTCCCTTTAGTCATTATGAAGGAGTCCAATTTATGAGCGCAGATGCACGTGAAGGTCATATCGACTACGTCGAATTTCCGGCGCAGTCGCCAGAAGCATTCGCTGCGGCGAAGCGTTTCTATCGAGAGGTGTTCGGAGGGTGGACAGCGAACGGCGGTCCCGCAGCCGCGGGATTGCAATCGGCGCGTCTCGTCCGTCCTCCGCAGTAGCTCTGCTACGGAGGATGGATAACCCATCTTGGGTTCGTTAGCCCTTTGACACGTCGCAGAGTAAAGGTGCAAAGTCTCTCGGCATGATTTCGCCCTTTCTGCCGTTGCTCGGCTGCCTGCTTGCGTTCTCCACTTTGGCCGGTGACGCGGGCGTTCGTCCCGGCGAGGAGGCGTTGCGCAATTGGCCGCAGTGGCGCGGGCCGTTGGCTAATGGCGTCGCGCCGCTCGCCAATCCGCCCATTCACTGGAGCGAGACCAACAATGTGCGTTGGAAAATTCCCCTGCCGGGCAAGGCGCATTCCTCGCCCATCGTCTTCGGCGATTTGGTTTACGTGTTGGCTGCCATGCCGGTCGGCGAGGCGCGGAAGCCGGTTTATGATGACGCGCCCGGCGTTCACGACAGCGTGCCGGTCACGCATCGCCATCAATTTGTCGCGCTCGCCATCAGTCGCCGGGACGGAAGTGTTTCGTGGAAAAAAGTTCTGCGCGAAGAGTGGCCGCACGAAGGTGGTCACGAAACCGGCAGTCTCGCTTCGAGTTCGCCGGTCACCGACGGTGAGCAGCTTTACGTCTTTTTCGGTTCGCGCGGGCTTTATTGCCTGGATCTGAAGGGCGATTTGAAATGGTCGAAGGACCTCGGCCGGATGCACACATTGCACGCGCACGGCGAAGGCAGTTCGCCCGTGCTCCACGGCGACACGCTCATCGTCTGCTGGGATCAGGAAGGCGATTCGTTCCTCTACGCGTTCGACAAACGCACCGGCAAACAACTCTGGAAAGTTCCGCGCGACGAAAAGACTTCGTGGTCCACGCCGCTCGTGGTCGAACACGAAGGCAAGCCGCAGGTCATCGTGAGCGCGACGAAGCGCGTGCGCGGCTACGACCTCGCCACGGGCGCGCAGCTTTGGGAATGCGCCGGCCTGACGGACAACGTCGTGTCCTCGCCGGTCTACACCGACGGCGTGGTCATTGCGGGGAACAGCTATTATTCGCAGGCGATGCTGGCCATCCGCCTCGCCGGTGCGAAAGGCGACATCACCCGCACGACCAATGTCCTGTGGAAGCTCAATCGCATGACGCCCTACGTTTCGTCGCCATTGCTCTACGACAAGACGTTGTATTTCCTACTGCATAACCAAAACGTTCTCTCGCGCCTCGACCCGCTGACCGGCAAACCTCGCGGCGAAGCGCTTCGGCTGGAAGGTATCAACGATTTCATTTTCGCTTCACCGGTCGGCGCGGCGGGGCGAATCTACGTCACGAGCCGCGACGGCGTGACTGTCGTCCTGCGCCACGACAGCGAAAACGCCACGCTGGCCGTGAACAGATTGAAAGATTCTTTCAGCGCGTCTCCAGCGCTCGCGGGTCGCGAACTCTATCTGCGCGGCGAGCAGTTTCTTTATTGCATCGCAGAATGAGGGAAGCGGCGAGAAGGTTACCTTGCACCCCATGAGCCGACCTGCTTGCGAACTTCGTCGATCGCGAGGCCTTCGTCGGCATCGATATCACGAATTGCTCATCCAGCGAACGCAGCAGGCGCACCTCTTCTTCGGCAGACATTTCCGGCTCGTCCTGGGAATGAAGCCTGATTAATCAGATGAACGCCTCGTCTGAATTCTGGGATAGGCTCGCCCCACATCATGCGGCTCTTGAGAATAGCTATTTTGATCTGCCGACTGTCCGCCGGATTATCCATGCCATTCATGAACCCGCCTTGATCGTCGGCGCGGGTCAGGGCCTGATCGTGGCAGAGTTGCGCAAACGGGGAATTCGATGCGATGGCGTCGACTCGAGTCCGGAGATGATCAAATATGCCAAAATCCGTCGCGGCATTGATCTGGTTCAGGCTGACGCTCGAGCGATGCCTTTTCAAGATGGAACCTACCGAACGGTGCTTTACGCAACCGGGGTAATTGATTTCATGACTGATGACGAGGACATCCGACTCGCACTGAACGAAGGCAAACGAATCGCGGATCAGAGCGGGCGTAGATTTGTCGCGTTTTACAGAATGAGCGCCGGCAACGAAGAATTTTTACTCAGGCTGGGCTTGCTCAACGACCACGTTCTTCACTACCGGGAGATCATGGAAATTTACCGGCTCAATCCACTTCGCGCCATCGCATGGGCAGCGAAGAAGGGCAACATGACTTACTTTCGCTCTGCAATGTGGACGCTTCGCGCCGGGATATTTTCCACGTGGCAGGAAAAGAGAAACGCTTTTCGCCTGCAGCGAGTGTTTACCGATCGAGCTGCGGCCGACATCCTTATTCAATCCGCCCCTGAGAAACAGTCCTACCGCAACGAAGCCGAAATCAGAAACTTGTTCGCGCGCCTCGCGATTCCGATCAAGCAAATCAAATCACTCGCCAATTGCCGGATCGTAGAGATTTGACGGGAGCAGTGCAGGAGAAAGGCTGAATTCTTAAACGCCAAAAGCATCTGGATACATTCACGGATGTTCGGTTACACTCAATCAGAAAGCTCAGAATGAACCGCGCCTCGTCCAAAAGCCATTTGCTGAGGATTCGGTTCGCGCTTGCGTGTTTGATTTTGGCGACCACCGTATCAACTCATGGCCGGGCTTTGGCGCTGAAGACTGAGACATGCATCCACTTTCCGTTTCGCATCCATGGAACCATTGAGGCCAATGCCGAAGTCCAAGCGACAGATTGATGACGAGGTAAGCAAGCGTGGCTTGGTATCCGTGATGAATGACACTAAGTGGGCAGAGTTGCAGGCATCTGTTCGTCGCGACCTGCCGTTCTGCCCCGCCTATCAGATCAAGACAGTACTGAATCCCACCCCTGAGCCGGAGCACTTCGAGAGCGACGTGGATCATTTGGGTGACTGGAGCGATGAGTCACTTTTGCCATTTTATGAGCTTGAGTGGTTGCGGATTCGTCCCCGCGTTCTTCGTCGCCGAGGCCAACTGATACCGCCGACAGTTGAGAGCGTTGAGGCCGCCTTGATACAGATTCTCGATCGATATCAGGTTCCTTACCGACACGACGGCGATACGATTTGGATTTATGGTTACACTTGAACGATACACTGATCTACTCACGCAGATCTAAACATTCGCCGAAGGACTCACTAGACCGTAGCGTTCGCAGAATGGCTTTGGTAGAATGAACCGTTCCAATTATGCCACTCTCACTGTCAATTCGCCTCGCGCTTGCGTGTCTGATTTGGGCGACCACCGTGTCAACTCACGGCCAGGCACTGGCGCTGAAGGCCGAGACATTCGACGCGGATCCAGGCTGGGACGGCCGCAACAACCGCGCGACAGATCCATCCCCCAGACAGATCGTCCAAAACTTCGGCTTCAGTTCCACTACCAATGCCGGCGGGCCGGCTGGCGAAATTGGCGGCTTCATCACTCCGGCGGGCGAGCCGGCATTTTATGCGAAGGTCATTACTCCCGTGTCGTTCAACGATCCACTTTCCGCTTCGGGCATCCTCAATGTGCCTCAGGGTAATGGCCATACCCTGATTGGTTTCTTCAATGCCGACACAGCTAACGAGTGGCGCACGCCCAACACCATTGCCCTGCGAATCTACGGACGAGGCACTTATTTTCTCGCGTATCTCGAGTATGGCACTGGTTTGTGGCGAGCTGGCGGCGCGTCGTTCGGCGGAGAGGCAGCCATTCCAAGCGGCGCAGCCGACTACCCGTTCTCTCTCAATTACGATCCCAATGGCGCTGGCGGTCGGGGCACTGTCACTGCCACGTTGGGCAGCTACTCCAGCGTCATGACTCTCGATTCCGGCCACAAAGCCGACGGCGCGATCTTTAATCGCTTCGGGATTCTTAATGTCATGAAGAGCGCTGACGACCCGGGACAACTCTGGCTGGATAACGTGACGATTAACGGAGAACCGCACTCCTTCAATTCAGACCCCGGTTGGGACCATCGGAATAACCGTACAAACTATATCAGCACCAACGTCCGTCCACGATTCGATTTCGGCTACAGCCCCGGTTCGACCTTTGCCGGTGGACAGGGCGGGGGTGAGATTGGCGGCCACACGTTTCGCGGCGATTCGCGCGTGCAGTTTAACGGAACGCGCATGGCTTACTATGGCGCTCGGCTCACTGATACATTGTCTCTCAATCACTCGCTGCATGCTGAGGGTAAAGTTGGGTTTCGCCGCGGTGTCAGCGACAGCACAACACTCATTGGTTTTTTCCACTCAACCAACAGCATGCGCAACAACGACTCCCAGAACTCCGCGACGCCGGAGAACTTTGTTGGCGCGGCCATCGAAGGCCCCAGCTCTGAGGGGTTTTACCTTTACCCTACCTACGGCCTTGACCAGGAAGGCGTGCGCGCCAACGGCGGTCGCGGAACACCCACGCCACCGTACATCTATCCGAATGGTCAGTCGCACCGCTGGACGTTGGACTACAATCCTGACGGTAACGGCGGAACCGGCAGTATCGTCGTAACGCTGGACGGGCAGGCGGTGACGCTCAATCTCGACTCGGGCCACAAACAGATCGGCGCCTCGTTTAATCGCTTCGGCATCATCACGACGCACATCGATGGCAGCGGCCAAACCGTTTACTTCGACGATTTGACTTACACGATCGGCTTCGCGCCGCCCACGTTGACCATCGCCAGGACCGCGTCCGCGGAAGCCCTTCTCCAATGGTCGACCAACTACCCCGGCTACAGGGCCAATAGCAGCACCAACCTGCGCTCCTCCGCCTTCTGGAGACTCGTCACCAACCCGGTCACTACGAACGGCCCCGTCTATAACGTCACCGTCCCCACCACCAACGCCGCCCAGTTTTTCCGCTTGCGTAAGCCTTGATGCGTGCCTTCGAACGCAAGCAAATGCGGGTAGAGAGCTCGGGGCAAATTGTGACGGCGAATTTGTGGCATGAGTCACTCGCCATAGAATCCGCGCGTCATCGCGGACTTCAGGCGAATGATTTCGGCGGGATCTTTGATGCTGGCCAGGCGATCCGCCAACTCTCCCAATTCATCCGCGCTCAGTTGACGTTTGCGGGCCAGCTCCAGCGCGTGCTGAATTACCTTTGCCTGTTCGTCCGGTGGCAAATCGTCAATTTCTTCAATCACTTTTGCCGCGGTCATGAGCCTAAAATTACTCGTGTCGCAGCTTGACGACAAGGCCGAAGAAGTAATTCCGATGGCAACGCACGCATGTTCGGGCCCCCGGCCACTACATGTCAGAGGGTACCCCACCAGTCTCAGGATCCATATAACCCCGGGGCGCATGGTTTTGCAGTATCCAAAAATCGCGGATCGACTGGACCATGAAAAGGAGACGACCAGGGTCGGAGGGTTTTACGAGGTAGGCGTTCGCTCCCTGAACGTAGGTGCGGTGAATATCCTGATCTTCAATGGAGGACGTAAGGATAACGACCGGCGTGGTGGAGATCGACGGTGTCGTGCGTACCAGTTTCAAAATGTCGAGTCCGGAGATGCCAGTGAGTTTAAGATCCAGCAAAATCAGGTGCGGCAATGGGAATGCGGTGCGGTCGGAACACTGGCCTTTGCCCAGCAGATAATCGACTGTTCTATTGCCGTCAGGAAGAATAAGCAGAGGGTTGGAAACGCCGGCCTGCTTGAAAGCACGTTGCATCAGGAAAACGTCGTTCTCGTCGTCTTCTGCATAGAGGATGACACCGGGAGTTCCCATGGTTTACGTGCTACTTGCCAGGTTCCGGTGCGGCGGCGCCTAATTCGAGCCAGAACGTGCTACCCTTGCCCAACTCACTGGTGTAGCCGACATCGCCACCCATTCGTTGCACAGCCTTTTTTACGATCGAGAGGCCGATGCCGGTGCCTTCGTAATCTCTGCTCACGCGTTGGAAAATTCCAAAAATCAGTTCCCTGGCTGTTTCGGGAATGCCGATGCCGTTGTCCTGGAAAAAAACTCTCACAGAAGAAACCGCCATCGAAGGTGTCGAAGGGCGTTGCTCTGCCCAGATGCGGACTTTTGGGATTACCCCCGGAGCAACGAACTTGACTGCGTTGCCGAGCAGATTTGAGATGCACTGAGTGAGCGCGGCCTCATTGCCAAGGACATCCGGAAGCTGGCCATCGACAGTGATCTCGGCCTGTGGCTTCTGAAACGCGAGATAGGAATCGAGAATGCCGGTCAGGAGACCATGCAGGTCCACTGGGTCGAGTCTGATTTCCGATCGGACAATCCGGCTGTAGTTGAGAACATCGCGGATCAAACGGTCCATGCGGTCGGCGGAGGTAATGATGCGGCGAATGTAGTCTTTTCCCTCAGCGTTCAAGTGTTGGCCGTAATCCTGGTCGAGGAGAGTGGCGAAGCTTTGCATGCCGCGGAGAGGCGCCCGCATATCATGGGCAATGCTGTACGACCAGCTTTCCAATTCGGCGACAGTTTCCTGAAGTTTCGCTGTTCGCTGCTGGACGAGCTCTTCCAGATGGACCGCACGGCTGGCGAGTTGCTCGTGGGCCTGGCGCAACGCGTCCTCCGTCTGCCGACGTTCGGTGAAATCCCGAAACACAAGCACTACGCCAAAGAGGGGACCGCCGGGCATACGAATCGGCGCTCCACTGTCGTCGATAGGAGTCTCCCGGCCGTCCCTGGAGATGAGGACGGTGTGATTGGCCAAACCAACCACCGTCCCAAGCCGCAGGACTTTCTCAACAGGGTTCTCCACCGGTTGGCGCGACTGTTCGTTAATAATGCGAAAGACGCTGGGCAATGGTTGGCTGGTTGCCTCAGTCTTTTTCCATGCGGTTAAACGCTCGGCCTCGGGATTTAGAAAAGTCACTCGCCCTTCCGCATCCGTAACAATCACGGCGTCGCCGATGCTGGCGAGGGTTGTGGAAAGGAGTTCCTTTTCGCGCACGAGTGCGTCGCGCGCCGCAACAAGATCGGTAATGTCATGAATGACCTTGGACGCGCCAATAATGCTACCCTCGGCATCTTTGAGCGGCGACACGCTGAGTAAAACAGGGATACGCCTTCCACTCTTGGCTACGCGGATCGTCTCCAGCCGTTCGCAAGGGCGCCCCTGCCGCAGAGACCCGAGGATGTGATCTTCTTCGCTCAACCGATCCGGCGGAAAGAGGACCGTGACTGGCTTGCCAATGATCTCCTCTGGCCGATAACCGAAAAGCCTTTCAGCGCTGGCGTTCCATGTTTGGATGATCCCGTCGAGATTTTTTGTGAAGATCGCGTCGCCGGAAAACTCGACGATCGCGGCCAACTGGGCACGAGCCTGTTGCGACTTGCGGTCTTCGGTCACGTCGCGAAACACCAGCACAACCCCGGCAAGGGATCCATCCGGTTGGCGAATCGGAGCAGCGCTATCGTCAATCGGTATCTCCGTGTCGTCCCTGGCAATGAGAATCGTGTGATTAGCCAGACCAGCGACTTTTCCAGTGCGGAAGACCTTGGTGACCGGATTCTCTGTGGCCTGTTGTGTCTGCTCATTTATAATGCGAAACACATCCGGCAAAGGTCGGCCTGCGGCCGCTGCTGTCGTCCAGCCAGTGAGGCGCTCAGCCTCAGAGTTCAGGAAGGTGATGGATCCGTGCGCGTCGGTTGTAATGACGCCATCTCCGATGCTTGCAAGTGTGACGGCGAGAAGCACCTTTTCCTGAGCCAGCGATCCCTGCGCTCCTTTGCGTTGGGCGATTTCACCCGTCAGGCGCCCTCGTGCGCGGTGCATCGCCTCGATGGCCGCGATAATAAATCCGCTGGCGATGAGGAAGGCACCGATCGTGGTAACATCGGTAAAGGTGCGTATCGCCCAGTCATTGACCGGCGCCATGAAGAACCAATTGGCTGTCGCCGCGGCAAGAAGAAGCGCCACCAGACCTGGCCCAAGGCCTCCATACCATGCCGCCATCGCCACCGCCGGGAAGAAAGTGATGAACGGCAACGCTATGGGGCCGACGCTTGGAGTCATGGCTTCCCTTCCCAGCCATCCGACTATCACGCTGGTAAGAGCGACGGCGTACCGTGCCCATTGAGGGCGCTTCGTTGCGGACTGTTTCTCGTCTTTCACCGCGGCAAGCCTGGCCGTAAATCGTCGAGATTCGAGTTCTGTGCGATACCCGAAGCTTCGCCACGGTGAAGAGCACGACGGGGAAGGTGCCCGGAAACGAGCGGGAGGGCGTCCTGCGAGCCGTTCCTTCCTCTCGGCGCCCGTTCACATGGGCGAGAGACTTAACCTGATCATAAAAAGATTGCTACCGAGGCCAATCCAGGCAAGTGAAAACTGCGGTACTGAAGTGTTTAGGGATCAATACATTCGGGCCTGCACCGCCCGCTCCACGATCTCGATGATTCCAGAGGAAACGGGCGGTGCGGTTGGTCTCCGATCACGGCTCGTAGATATACGCGCCGCCCGATTGCGGATTCGGGGAATGGAAATGGCGCGGAGATCCGATGATCGCCCGGTGCCGCTCAAGCTGACACCAGCGCCATGGAAGACACGGATGTCTTCCTGGTTCTTACGGAGTGGGATTTACCGCTCCTAATCTGCGTGGTCGAGAATGAAGCCGCGAGAAAGCCCGGTGCTCTTGTTTACGCCGATACCCGCGACTTTGCTGCTGGTGGAACTCGGGCCAACTTTCTGGCCACGAACCAGGTCCATGTTGAAGGTCCCGTCGTCGAGCACACCGCCGCCGCCACTGACCCGCCAGAAACAGGCCTTTTCGACGTAGGCAGGGCTCGTGTTCCAGACACTGCCGACGATCTGGCCGGCATCATTAATTGCCTGGGCGCTGGCATTTTGATAGCCGTATTTATCGAGCAGGACCTGAGACACGTTACCACTACCGGTGTAGGTCCATAGGCTGGCGCGTTTTTGGAGGAACTCGTAAGTGTAGCCCACAATGCGGGTCGTTGTGCCGCTGGTGTACATGCCGAAAGCCACAGCGCTGTCCCCGCCTCCTCCCACGGGCAGGTCGTACTTCGGGCCGGTTTGGCCATCAACGATAAAGGGAATGAACTTAAAGCTGTATTCATAATATCCGATGGTGCGGTTCATGTCGGTGTCAGTGGCCCAACTGTTCTTGCCGGCAAAATAGCCGCCACCGTAATTGTAGAGCCATTCGTTAGTGCCTGAGACAGCCCAAAGGCAAGCCTGGGCAAGGCCGTTGGCCATGCAATGACCGACCACGACTGAGCCATAGGGACCCGTCTTAAGAGCGGCAGCGCTGCTCGATGTGCCCTGATAAGCCAGGCTCAATAGACGTGCGCTGCGGCTGCTACCAACTTCTGAATACCAAAAGGCGCGCGGGGTACTGTAGAGCAAGAGTTCCCCGGCGATTTCGATACCTCCACTGATAGACTGTTCGATATCGTAACCAGTACTGTTCATGATGTAGCCGCCGAAGTAATTCGACAGGAAGGAGTGAACGTTGGCCGCGGGATCGGAGGTCTCATTGAGAGCGGTGTTGGCCAGCGTCCGGAAGCAGCGGGGTGATGACGGCGAGCCCGACGAAAACGAGCGACCAGTAACCTGACCGTTGCCGCTGATACTGAAGGCATTGGCACTGTCGTGGCCGTTGAGGGTTCCCACGTCGATCAAGGTGGCAGCGGCCCCGGCATGGGGCAGAAAGCAGGTCACGATCGCGGCAGCGAACCAGGCGGAGAGTTTGGAATTAATTTTCATAGTTATCCTTACGTGTGTGATTTAGTACTCCTTTGGGATTCTGAACTCCCTTCATAAAACCCAAGACTTGCCTTATGCGCGCACTACCGCGAACGGCTGTCAAGAGCAAGTTTGCGGCGCTGGTACAGAAGTAATCTTCCTCCGTCGCCACCACCAACGCCGCCCGGTTCTTCCGCTTGCGTAAGCCGTGATCCGGTGAGACCAGGACTTGCACATTCGGCAGGAGGGGAGCATGGTAATGAACACGCGCGAAAGGTTCATATGACAAACTCAATGCTCTTCAGGGGATTTGTAATTCTAACGGCCGTAGCAGGCATCGGGATGGTCGCACTGACGCAATTCGCGGTTCGCCCGCATATCAAGCGAATCGTTGACGAACGCGACGTCAACAAACGCAACTGGCAACGGGAGATCGCGCGGGCGGACAAATTAGCGAGTGCCCTCAAGCAGACCGAAACACAACTTGCTGGCGCGCAGCAGGCTCTTGATGAAAGCGGAAAGCAGCTTGCGGTGGCGAGAGCAATGGCGGATCAGCAGAAGGGCCGCGCTGACACGCTGGCGCAAAATCTGGATGCGACGAGGCGCGAGCTGAATGAGACTCAGCAGAGTCTCGCAGCGTGGACGTTCGAAATCCCGGTTGAGAAAGTTGGGCAGGTGATTGCATCAGAAAAGCGGCTGCGACAGGAAACTGCCATCCTGCAAGAGGAACTGCGGGTCCTTGTGGCCGAAAACACACGCTTGAAGATAGGCTGCACGTTCTCTGACGAACCACCACCGATGCCCGGCGTCAAAGGAAGTATCCTCGCGGTTGATCCCAAGTGGAACTTTGTTGTGCTCGATGTGGGAGAAAAGGCCGGCGCAAAACCGCACGGCGTTTTCATGGTCAGTCGCGCTGGCAAATTGATCGGCAAGGTAAAGGTCGCCACGGTGCAGTCTGAGCGCAGTATCGCGAACGTGATGCCCGGATGGCAGTTTGGCGAGGTGATGGAAGGGGACCAGGTCATCTTTTGATTTCGCAACGAGTGAAGGCGTGTCCGTGCTCTTTCCGATAACTCCGCCGCAGCAATTCCTCCTCGTCAGGAACTTCTAAAGCATTTCTTACAACATTCCCCTCATTAAGAATTGCTTTAGATGTTTCTGTAGCTTGTGAAGATGAATGTGAATGTGAATGTAACTGTAAATGGGGCCGCTCACCGTAACGCTGAGCGTGTCGCTTAGCGTTCGTGACCCTTGGCACCCGCCGACTTGGCCTCGTGCTCGACCTGCCTCTCGGCCAGGTCGCGCTAAATGACTTAAATGCTTAAGGAATGCTTTAGAGCAAGGCGCCGGAGGAGTGGCGCTCGGAGTAGTGCGTGGCCAGATTGGAAGGCGCGAAAGTAGCGCAGAACTCTGTTCTGCTGTATCGCAGGTCTCCGACCTGCGGGCAGTTCGTCGTTGCATGTGACTCTTTCAAATTGGTTTGAAGATCACGGGTTTGGTTGGGGGGCCTGCCGAACGGAGTTCGGCGATACGGCAGGACGGAGTCCTGCGCTACATGCCCCAGGCAGGCTCTCGCTGCTTGAGTCGAAAAGCGATGTTACCGATACTAACGTCGTGAAAGGAAAACTCCGGTGGAGTGTACAATGTTCAGAACCGCTCCCTTTACTTTATTTACAAAAAGGCTCCGGAATAAGTTAGCCTCCGCTGTACTTTTATTATATTTCGCAGCGTATCTACCGCTTACGGCTGGCGGCAGCTATGCGGGACCGTACGTTTCAGGTAAAAGACGGATATTCTCCCAGACGTGGGCAGTTCTGGACCATTACGTTTGGCGTCCAAAATTTATCGTGTGGGAACGGTTCGACTTCAATTTTTTAGGCGCGTTGTATTGCCCACTGGTTCTCCTGGATAGATATTTCTGGCACCACGATAAACCAGCGCAACTTGACCCCGTGCTGGAAATGGTGCCTTGAGTGGAGAGATTTTCAACTCGCTTCTCTGTTTCCTCCGTTTGCTCCTGTTAGACTTTGGCTCTGGCTACGGCTGGAACACACGATAAAAGCGATAGGAATTTCCGGGGGCTGCCGGTTCGGAAAACTCAAACTGGCTGTTGGTGGCGATGAAGTCCCTCACGACCGTCCAGTTCCTCAGATCGGTCGAGCGCTGAATCTGGTAGTTGAGGCCGACGATCAGTTCATTGAGAGTGAATCGGAACGAGTTGTTCTGGAATGTCGGCGAACTTAGTGTCACGGTGCTACGGGTGGGCGGGAATGTGATTTCCCACAGCCCCTGGTTGCCGCTGTATTCAATGGCGTAGATTCTGTTACCGATAATTTCGGCATCGATGGGTGTGGCAAAGCCCGTCACAAGCTGTGTGACGCGCGCCTGGTAGTTCGTATTGCCAAGTTTCGTCAACTCCAGTCCGACTAGGTCCTGGCTGGCATCGAAGAAGGGACCGGCAAGGCTCGTCCCATTTGGATCGCCAGGGGTGAAGCTCAACATGAACCCGCGGTTCCGAAACGGGAGATCCATCGCTCCGGCGGTGTCGAAAACCAACCCGAGCGGTGAGCGATGCGCCGTGAAGGTGTTGAGTCTCAGACCCAGGTTGGAAGAGACTCAACACCTTCAATCATTTGGATCGCGAAACTTGTCCGCATCCGGTCCAATGTTGATGACCGGCTCGGAGAGATTGGCCGGACGAGGAGGAAAGGTCGGGTCGTTGTGATATGTACCGCCGCCCACGCCGACGAAACGCGGATCGAGCAATCGGTCGGTGGCCGGGTCGTAACCCGGAAACTGCTGAGGATTGTCTGCGCCGCCGATGCGCCAGGGAAAACCGAAGTGCAATCCCGAGCGCAACCAGTTCAATTCGTCTGACATGTCGCGGTCCGGCCCGTTTTCGGTTGCAAAGAGGTCGCCGTTTGGCGCGAAGGCAAAATCGAACGAATTGCGCGTGCCTTCCGCGAAGATGTAGCCCGCGCTACGCAGCGCATTGGTGTCGTTCGGGAGCAAGAGATTCGACGCATTTGCGGGCAGGCGAAAGATCTTCGCCGTCAACGCCACTTCGCGCGTGTTCGGAAAAAGGCCGCCCTGATCCTCCACTTCGCCGTGGTCAGTGCGCGAACCGCTGTTCACGAAAACCGAGTTGCCATCGGAGCTGACGATAATGCCGTTAAACACGTGGTCGAAAGCCGTGCGGCTGCGGGGATACGGCTCGGTCTGCGCGAGCAACGACCATGTGCGCTGGCCGCCGGCACCCGGCACTCCCTTTACGATGCGGGCAAATGTGCTGTTCTGCGCATTGGTCGTAGTGTTCCCGACAACGTAAATAGTTCCATCCGGCCCAATGGCCATGCCTTGCGCGCTATCGGCGATCCCGTGGTTGGCCGCCCCATACACCTTCGTGCTGGTGGACGTGCCATTTCCCGGTTGAAGGGTGACTCGATAGATATCGCCATTGAACTTTGAATAATAGAGGTCATTGCTGCGTGCGTCTTTGGCGATGCGGATCGATGGTGATCCGCTCGCGTTAGTTGTGTTCAGGATCAGACGCAACTGAAGATTGGTATTCAGCACAAATGGTGCGGCCCGGACCTGAGTTGCTTCCGGCGTTAATAAAAGCAGCACGGCCAGGCAGTACCTGAAAGGAGCTGTTCCTTTCATAGAATTGCAACATGGCAGAACACGATGGGGGCGGCCAACGGGGTCATGACCTCAGAAGGGGGCGGTCACCGCGCGAGGGAATTGCAAATCGGACGAGCGGCCACGTGGAACGTGGTGAACGTCGCGTCCCTACCGAACCAAGCTACTTGCCCAGGAATGCGCGCATCTCGCGAACGACGTCATCCTCTCGGTCGATGAAGCAATGGTGATCTGCGTTCGTGAACGCCACGACTCGCGCGCCGGGCAGCTCTTTGCGAAAGCGTTCGGTTTCTTTTTCCTTCACTCGGTTGACAGAGCTGAAAAACTCGTCGATGGACTTACGTCTCGGCTCCGGCAATGCCTTGAAATAGTTGACCATATTGGAGGGAAATCCGACGACGGTTATGTTCAAGGCGCGCGATTTGATTTTTGTGAAATCCTGCTGTGCCTCTGCACCCGGTTCCAGCATCATTCCTAGCGCTCTACTCCGCCTTTCCTGATTCAGGAAAGCGTTCCCGTCAGGTGAAAAATGCACACGCAAAGTCGCTTCCCACGCCTCCGACCAGCCGTTGTTCATCCGCTTCTGCCAGCGCCGCACACTGTCCAGCGATTCGGCGGCTTCGGGTGGAGTCATCTCTGCAGGCATCCGCCTGAGCAACTCCAACCGCCTGTCTGTGTCGAAAACGGCATCCAGGTAAACGATTTTGATGGCACGGTCCGGATGCTTGCCGGCGAACATGGTCACTTCACCACCCGCTGCGGAGTGGCCAACCAGAATGGCGCGCGGAATGTTCAAGGCGTCGAGGAATTGCCGAATGTCCTCCACACGCGTCGCCGTATCGTAGCCATCGTCTGGTATTTTGGATTCGCCGTGGCCGCGCCGGGTGAGCCCGAGCACACGAAACTGGTTCGTGAACTTTGGTGCGAGGACGTCGTAGATATGCGGCGTGTCGCCGATTCCGTGCAGAAACAGCATCGCCTCGCCCTTGCCGCCCCAATCCAGATAGTGAAGCCGAACGCCGTTGACGGTCACGAATCCGCTTTTGTGGGGCGACTTGTCTGTCCATTCGGATTGCGCGCTAACAGAAAGCGCGAACATTCCGAGCCACCAGATTGTTATGTGCTGCGCGATCATGCGTGGAGCGTGACTCTTGCGCATGAACATCGTACCCAGAATAGGGTAGGACGGGCTGTCCTCAGTCCGCCGGGCGGCGCGGTGAGGACACCGCGCCCTACCAGATTGATGTCTTCGTGAGTTCATGGGCTCAGTACAACGAAAATCGGTGCCAGGAGGTCTAGCCTTTTCCGTTTCATTGCGGCCGTGCCTTCTCCGCCGCCTCGATTTCCGCCCACGACGGTGCCGTCCAGATTTGAATGCGCGCTCGGTCGTTGTAGCCTACAATCTTGTTGCCGTCGGGCGTGAACCTGAGCGCAACCAGGAGGGTACTTTCGCTTGCGAGAGTGATGAGTTCCTGGTGCGTGTGCAGGTCCCATAACTTGATGGTTTCGACGCCCCCGGCGGCCGTTGCCAACCGGCCACTGTCCGGAGAGATGTCCACAGCATGAATTGATCTGAGGTGCCCCCTGAGAGTCGCGATTTCACGGTGCGTGGCCACGTTCCACAACTTGGCCGTCCCTTCCTCGCCTCCGGTGGCCAACGTGCGGCCATCGGGAGTGAAGCAGGCTCCGACCACGCTCCGTCGATGCGCGGGGAAGTTGGTTTGCGCCCATCCGGCTTCCGCCTTCCAGACCGTCACGCTGCCGTCGCCGAACCCGAGGACTATGTCGCCCCGGCGGGAGAAGTTGCCGCGCCAGGCAGGCGGGCCCGACGGCTCGAATTCATGGACCAACCTGCGCGTTGCGAAGTTCCAAATCCTGAGGCGCAGGGGAGAAAACGACCAGGACGCGAGCTGGAGGTTCGTCGTGCTCAGCGTCTTCACGCCGGCAACATCGGCCTCACCGCCCGTGTCGAACTCGCTGAGGGAATTGTGTTCGAAATCCCAGATGCGAATTTTGCCATTGCGGCCGCCCGTGAGCAGTTGACGGCCATCCCGCGAAAAGTCGCAGCTGGCCTGGTAGCCACGCAGTTCTGTCAGCGTCGCCAGTTTCTCGCCGGTATCCAAATCCCACAGAACATAATCATCTCCCACCGTCACAAGGCGACGGCTGTCTGGAGAGATCGCGCAGCTGTTGTTGTTGCACGGCTCGGGCAATTCCCACTGCGGCGGCGGACGTTTCACCGGAGGAATTTGCCAGAGCCGCACCGAACCGTCCTTTCCGCCGGTAATTATCCGGCGTCCGTCTGCCGAGAATGAAAGCGAATACACTTCATCCTCATGACCGCGGAGCGTTGCTATCTCAGTCCAGGTTTTCGTGTCCCACAACCGAATCGTTTGATCGGCGCTGCTTGACGCGAGCAACGTTCCATCGGGCGAAAACGCGAGCGTGCAAATCCATGCCTGATGCCCAATGAGTTCGCCGACGGGTTGATCGCTTTCGGGATTCCACAGCTTGATCGTCTTGTCGGTATATCCGGCGCCGGTCGCAATCACGCGGTGATTCGGCGCAACTGCCATCGCTGTAATCCCCTCGTTTGCGCTGCCGACGCGGTGCGCGGCAATTTCGCGAACCTTATTTCCCGTGGCTGTTTCGTGGATGGATAATTTGCCGTCGCCCCACGCAATCGCGATGCGATCGCCCGCGCCAAGAAAATCCAAACCACCACTGTGAAACCCGCCGACTCCGCCCTCGATATCTAAACTCTGGCTCCAGCCATCGGTTCGCCAGATGCGGACTTTTCCTCCGCCGTAAAAGGCGGCGACTTGCTTGCCATCACGGGAAATGCTGATCGCTTTTACGAAGCTGTCGATGGGCGAGGGCAATTGAGCGACCTCTTCCAGCGTGGCTGCGTTCCGAACGGAAATACTCAAACCATTCGAATTCACGGTGCTGCCCAGCAGCCACTTCTTTTCCGGGAGATACGCGCACACCGCGAGCTGACTTCGGCCGAATGGACGCCGGTTGGTCAGTCGAGTCGCTCCGACATCAAAGACGAAACTCCCAAGCTCTTCGGCACCGAAACCCATCAATCCCACGGCGACGGTGCGGTCGTTGTCCATGAACGCGAGATGAAACACGCCGCCATCGAAACGAGCGACTTCGATAGAATCATCGCCACGAGTCAGGCCCCAGAGATAGCGCCACTCCCAGCCGCGCAAATCCTCCTGTCCAGTCGCCGGTCGCGTGCGCTCCAGCAAGCGGCGGGCCTTGCCGAGATTGCTCTGGAGCCACGCTTGATGGGCGAGGGTGATGTCCGCGGCGTAGAGATTCCGCCGGGCGCGATCGCGTTCCACTTCCGCTTCGCCTCGAGCGCGAGTGGCAGCCACCCGGGCCTTTTGCTCCGAGGTCAACAGCGTTTGCTTGGCACGTTCCGCGCGCGTCGCCCGAATTGCCTGCCGTTGGGTGGCGACGAGACCGAAAATGAGCGCGGCAATTACAGCCGTCCCCGCGGCAAAGGCGAGCTTGTGGCGGCGAACGGCTTTCTGAAGTCGATATACCGTCGATGGTGGCCGCGCGGCGACAGGTTCGTTGTTCAGGTGGCGCTTGAGATCCAGCGCCAGCCCAGTGGCCGTGTCGTAGCGGCGGGTGCGGTCCTTTTCCAGACACTTCATCACGATCCAGTCCAGGTCGCCTTTGAGTTGATGGACCAGCTTTGGTCCGTCGGTGGAACGGCGCTTCGCCGTCGTCGTCAGTTCGCCGCCTTGCAAAGTCCCCACGCGTGTGCTCGGTCGGACCGGTTCCTTCTCGCGAATCGTCTTGCGCATCCCCTCGAGCCCCGAGGCGATCAGCTCCTCCACGTTGAATGGTGTGCATCCCGCCAGCAACTCGTAGAGCAGCACCCCAAGGCTGTAGATGTCGCTGCGCGTGTCGATGTCCAGCCCGCTCATTTCCGCCTGCTCGGGACTGATGTAAGCCGGCGTGCCGATGAACTGGTGCAGTTGCGTGTAAACCGTCGCCTCGGTCAGCCGGCCTTCCGTGGCTTTTGCAATGCCAAAGTCGATCACCTTGGGCACTGGCACACCATCGTGCAGTGTGACGAGAATGTTCGATGGCTTGACGTCGCGGTGGATGATTCCCTTCTGGTGGGCATGCTGGATCGCCTGGCAAACCTTGATGAACAAGTCGATCCGCTCTCGCGTGCTGAGATTGTTCTGGTCGCAGTAGTCCGTGATGCGAATGCCACGGACCAGTTCCATGACGAAGTACGGGCGTCCCGTTTCCGTAGCGCCCGCGTCGAGGACTTTGGCAATGTTCGGATGATCCATCATCGCCAACGCCTGCCGTTCGGCTTCGAACCGGGCCACGACAGCCTTCGTGTCCATGCCCAGCTTGATAACCTTCAGCGCCACTCGCCGCCGAACCGGTTCCTCCTGTTCGGCGACATAAACAACTCCGCAGCCACCCTCGCCAAGGTTCTCACGGATTTTGTAGCGGCCAATGCGCTCACCGGGACTTTGGGCGCTCTCAGAAATACGAACTGTCTTGCCCCTGTCGGCCGCGGGTTGATCGCGCAGAAATGCGGTGCCCTCATGCGCCCGCAGCAACTCCTGCACACGCGCGAGCAACGCGGCGTCCGCGCCGCATGCTCCTTTGATGTAGCCGGAGCGTTCCTCGGGTGACGCAATATCCAGCGCGGCCTGAAAGATTTCCTTTTCGCGGCCAACTTGATCATGCCCTGCCATACTTCAACCCTTAATGCGTCGTGCCGGTTCGGTTTGGGCCAACAATCCTTTGGGGAAGTTGCTCACTGGCTCTTACGCAATTCCTCAAACAACCAGGCACGTGCATACGCCCATGTTCGTTTGGCGGTGCGCTCAGATAAGCCCAGGACTTTTGCGGCTTCGACATTCGACAGTCCAGCGAAGAAACGGAGTTTTATCAACTGCGCTCCAATAGCGTCGTGCACTGCGAGCCTGTCCAGGGCTTCATTGACGGCGAGCACTGCGTCATCGCTTTCGGCAATCGCGAGATCGAGCTTTGTCCAATCCACGCGTTGGAATTCGCCGCCGCGTTTCAAACGCCGCTTGCGTCGGGCATTATCAACGAGGATTCGCCGCATCGCTTCTGCCGCTGCGCCGAAGAAGTGTGCGCGGTTCTCGAATCGCGCGTCGCCATTCCCGCCCGCCAATCGCAGCCATGCCTCATGCACCAGTGCCGTCGGCTGGAGCGTTTGCGGACCTTCATTCGCCATCCTGGCGGCGGCGAGTTGGCGCAGTTCCTTGTAAACGAGTGGCAGGAGTTGCCGCGCTGCAATCCCATCGCCGCGCGCGGCGGCATTCAGGACGCGCGTAAGATCGGCCATGAGATGAGACTAACGGCGTCAGTTCAAAAACGGGAGATGAAAGTTCCGTGGTCGCTGGGCCATGGCTGCCGGGCCACGGGCTAAACTGCCTAGAAACGGGACACTTTTGGGATAGATCGGCATCCCCGTCCCCTTCTCAAAAATGGCAACGAGGCTGCTGCTAAGGAGCAGATATGAGAACTGCGTTGGTAATGGCAGTGACCAGTCGCGGGCGGAAGGGCGGCTTTTCTATCGTGGAAGCCGTCCTGGGATTGGTGCTGCTGGGCCTCGTCTGCATGGCCCTGTTCTCGGGATTGACCACCAGCACGTTCTCGGTCCAGTTGGCGCGCGAAAACCTTAGAGCAACCCAAATCATGTCGGAAAAGCTGGATACAATTCGGCTTTACAGCTGGAAGCAGCTTACCAACACGCCTTCCATTCAGGGTTTCAACCCAGCGTTGTATCCCCCGGACCCATTGTCGCCGTCGCAAACGAATTCCGCAGTGTACCAGGGAACCATTCGGATCGCCTTGGCGCCGGTTACCGAATTTTACGGCAAGGACATGCGCCTGGTGACCGTGGAACTGAGGTGGCAAACGGGCAAACTGCAAAGAACCAGGAGCATGAGCACACTAGTCTCGCGTTATGGTACTTACCAATACATATATTAGGCACCGACGCACAGGCTTCACCATCGTCGAATACCTCGTCGCGCTCGCCATCGGCCTGCTTTGCATCGCGACAGGGGCGGCGATTTCCAATAATTTTATGCGTTCGGTCGCTTTCCTGAGCAACGCGATGGACCTCGATGCCAAGAGCCGTCTTGCCGTCGACCGCATGAGCCGGGAAATTCGCCAGTGTGACGCCGTGGATTCGGCCGGGACCAATCAGCTGGTGTTGCGAATGGGGACCAATCTGGTCACCTTCGAATACGTTCCGGCCACGCGTCAGCTTGTTCGCGCCGATCCCGCCAGGGGCACGGAAGTCTACCTGAAGGGTTGCGACTACATCCGCTTTGACCTGTTTCGACGAAACCCTATGACCCCTTCGTACCGCCCAACCGATACTTATCCGATAGGTACCGCGGCAAGCTGCAAAATAATTCAAATAAATTGGGTTTGCTCGCGGCGTCTGCTCGGGTTTCCGGCCAACAAAGGTAGAATGGAATCGGCCAGGGTCGTTATTCGCAACCAACAGGGACTATGAAAACTCGTACTGCAACTACAGTTCACGGGCACGTCATCGTAATGGCTTTGGTTGTCTGCCTTCTCCTCGGGATCGTGTTGCTGGGAGTGCTCAGCCTCAGCACCACCGACGGACAGATGATCGCGCGTTCGCAAAGTTGGAACGGCGCAATATCAATGGCTGAAGCGGGAATCGAAGAAGCCTTCACACATCTGCGGTATTGCCCGACCAATCGCGCATCCAACGGCTGGCAACTTGTCAATAACGAGTACATCAAAGGCCGTCCCCTCGGCGATTCCCGGTACGACGTCATCATTTCCACCAATTGGGATCCTATTATCACTTCCCAGGGCAAAATTCGTGCGCCGGGCCAGACTAATTACATCGTGCGCACGGTGCGCGTCATGGCCACGAATGACCCGATGTTTTCGGCCGCGATCGAGGCCCTCGACGGCGTTTATTTCAAGGGCTCCGGCGTCACCATTAACAGTTACGACTCACGTGATCCCAATTACAGCGGTCCAAACGGCGTATATGATCCGACTAAGTTCAAAGACAAGGGAAAAGTTGTCTGCCATTACGGCCCCTTCGACATGCAAAACGCAAAGATTTGGGGTCATGTTGAAACAGGTGAAGAATCCGCTTTGACGATGAATTCCGGCGGCGTAGTTGGGGACATCCTGTGGCATCTAAACGGAGGGCAAGGACTGGAGCCCGGCTGGCATACATCAACCACCTCGGGCGAAATCTCCCCGGCGGAAGCCCCATCAGGCGGCATCGGGCTGCCAAATAAAGTCGGCGGCAGCTACGTTTTTACGAATGCGAACACGACCTATAGGACCGATGTCCTGCAAGGCAGCGTGGTGGTGAAGGCCACCAATGTGGCGATAATTGTAAACAACAACTACGGACTGAACGATCTTCTTATCGAATCCGGAGCGAGTGTAAGACTCTATGTCAACGCAGGCGATGTGGCCCTCAAAGGTATTGTCAACAAGAACCTGCGTGCCGAGAGCTTCATGTATTATGGATTACCGGGTAACGTTAGCATTAGCATGCAGGGAAATGCGAGTTTTACCGGCGTCCTGTATGCTCCCAACGCCGATCTGGGAATAGGCGGCGGCGGCAACAATGAAATAGATTTTCTCGGCGCAATCATCGCCCGCATTGTGACTGTGAACGGTAAAATGACTTTTCACTTTGACGAAGCGACCACGAAGCTGGGCAGCCGCGGCTTTATCGCCTGTCGCTGGGATGAGCTGTAAAGCTCCCTGGTCTCGCCCTGAAGGGGGTGCCTATTTCGAAGCACGGGGCTAACACCCCATTCTCCTTTTTTGGGGAACCCATACCCTGACACACCGCGCGAAGAAAAACCGCGTCGTCACAGGAGGTTGTCGTTTTACCCCAAGGCCCATTTTGAACGGGTTCTTGTGCCGGGTTCTTCGTAGCAAAAAGGAAAGGACTCAAACCATGAAAGGAACTAACCTCATTCACAAAAGATCACACTCAAAGGGTACCAAGTGCATCAAATCACTTAACGCGTTCCTTTGGCTGCTGATGCTATCGGCGATGCCGTATTCTGTCGAAGCACTGAATGCGAATCTTATTGCCAACGGGAGCTTCGAAGAGTTCCCCACCTCGGACCACTGGACCTATGAAGATTGCAACCTGGTCGGCACCTTCTGGCAGACCGCCGAAGGCTCTTTCCTGATGGAGCTTAACAGCAGCGGCCCTGGAACAATCTACCAGAACGTCGCGACTCAGGCGGGAAGGAAGTACACGATTCGCTTTGCGTATGCGGGCGATCCAGCCCCCATGGGTGAATGCGAGCCGGGCATTAAAACCTTTACCGTCTCCTGGGCGGGCACGCAAATCGCGTCTCTGCAATTCGACACCACAGGCAAGACTTTTGGGAGTATGGGCTGGCAATACTACCAGGCCGACGTGACGGCTTCAGGCAGTCTGAGTGAGCTGCGATTTGAAAGCACCACGGAAGGGCAATGTGGCCCGGCGATTGACGACGTTCGCGTGGTAGAGGCCACACTTAGGCTCGCCACCGTTAGCGCCTCGGGCGGGTGGACATTTTATCCATTCCTGAATGGAGGAGGTTCCCAACAGTACTACACGACGAACGCCAGCATCTATACGAACGGCCTCCCCAGTCCGGCTCCCATGACCGTTTACCAGAAAATGCAGCCGGAATACTCGACCCTGATTGTGAGCAATCTTTTGACAAACGTGACATATCGGGTGCGGGTGCATCTTTCCAGTATTGCGTTCACCGGATGGCAGAATGTGTCTGAGAACGTGTGGGTCTCGAATGGTGGTTCGCCGAATTCGGTCAATGGCGTCAACCCTTACGCATCTGGATTTAATCGAGGGACGATAGTGGATCTTGGACAGATTCAACCTTATTACTCCGGCAGCTACGGAAAGCTCTCCATCGGAATAAGTCCAAGTGGCCCGGGCAAGACCGTCATCGTGAATGGCGTGGAGGTTTTAAAAGACCCATAGCCGCGCGGCAAACAAACAGTTTCAGCCGCTCTTCGGAGCGGCTTTTTTCATCTACGCAACTCGCACGCAATGCGGGCGGGCGAGGCCTTGGCGAATTCCAGTTTTGAAGAGGCTATCTAATCTCCCGGGAACTTTTAACACCGTCACGCATCATGCTAAAAACGCGTTTGCATTTGTGACGCAGACGCCGCGGTGCCCATTCATGAAAGGTCAGGTGCCCGGCGACGCGCCCCAGAGAACCGTTTCACGATGAAGGGAACAACAATATGTTTACAATGCGCACCTCTCAAACCAGTGGCATCAGGGTCCCGCGAAGAGCACGCGGTTATCTGGCTGCCGGAGCCAGCCTCCTGGCTTTGTTTTGCACTGTCTTTGCGGTGTCCGGCGGGCAGGACCGCTCGGCTCCGACAAAGCCTGGGAACTTTCGTGTTACCAGCAAGACCCCATTTAGCATTTCGCTGGCGTGGAGCCCTTCGAGCGACAACTCCGGGAATTTCACCTACACGTTGGCATCGTCAGTGGGCTCTATCACTCTGCCCAAAACCGCCACCAGCTATACATGGACACGCGGATTATACCCGGCCAAAACCTACCAATTCGCCATTTCCGCGCGTGACGGGGCAGGGAACACCTCCGGCGCTTCCGGGCTGGTGACAACGCTTCCTCAAGATACGATAGCTCCTTCGGTTGCACCGGTGGTTTCAATTACGCAGGCCTCCTCGACCTACATCTCGCTTGCCTGGACGCCTTCGCAAGACAATGGTCCATACCTGTTCTACACCGTCCTGGTCAACGGAGCGGCGTATGCCAGCGCCGGCACGAATACGTCTTTTACCCTTACTTCACTGCAGCCGGCCACCTCTTACACTTTCAACGTGCTCGCGCAGGATTACCCCGGTAATTCCGCTCCACTAAGCGCGGCGGTGACGGGTACGACAACGGAAGTTAATTCCAATGACACGATCCCTCCCACCACACCAGGGAATCTGACAGACAACGGGATGAGTTTTCAGGACGGTGAAACGTGGTTATTCTGGCAAAAGTCCACCGACAATTTCGATCCGCAATCGGTCCTTCGTTACGATATCTATGTGAACGGCGTGCTGGACGCGAGCATGGTGGATGGCACCATGACGGTAGTTTACGGTAAGCCCAGTGGCAATGGTCCGAACACTTATCAAGTCATCGCGGTGGACATGTCCGGCAATCAATCAGCCCCGGCAACTCTGATCACGACACCGTAACGGGAGCCTGCAACGCCCAGGCGCACCATTCAGTACCTGGTTCAGGGATCGCGGGAAGGCGTGGGTCCTGAACAAAGTACACTCTCGATCAAAGCGTCGATTTCCTAATCCAAAACAGCTTGCTTGAGCAGCCAGTTGGGGGCAGTCTTCCGCTGCTTGCCGGAAGCGTCCTGTCCGCGGAAATGGGCCAAGCCCACCGGTCCGTTAATAACAATTGGAACCTGACTTTCGTCCCCGAAAGCTGGCGGACCACCGGGGTAAGGAAGGAAGGTTATGGCGACAGTCTCACGGGGTCTCCCTGACAGGCCCCATCTCGATGTTCCCAAACGGGAAGCGCGCGAATTGCTGAAGGACTCGCGGGCAGGCTCGCCCGAGGCGCTGGTTCGAATCCGGCAGCGGCATCCCAAATTTCGCGAGGCCGATCACTCTGCAATTTCCGCGGGCAAATTTCTCCTGAACGATGCGCAGCTTGTCATCGCGCGGGAGTATGGCTTTGCCAGTTGGCCAGAGCTGAAGCAGCGGATCAACGCGAACACAGTCGCGGGGCTTTTGCAGGACGCCATTCACAACGACGATCGCGAAAGCGTTGTGCGGTTGTTGCGCACGAATCCGAGTCTGCTGCACATCCCCTTATGGAGCGGGAACTGGGGACCGCCGATGAGTCATGCGGCGAATCTTGGACGACTTGAAATCATCAAGGCCGTCGCTTCGCTCGGTGCGCGAGATTACCAGCATGCGTTCGATCGAGCGTTGCTCCAGGGAAAGCTGGAATGCGCGCGCTGGCTGCATGAGCACGGCGCGAAGCTGGCGCCCGGCCTCGTGATGGGCCCATGCGAAACGTTGAATCCTGCCGGACTCGGTCTCCTGGCGGATTTGGGAGCGCCATTCACCGATGCCAAGGGGAATCGGCTCGCGCCGCTGGCGCTGGCCCTTGAAACGTATGGGCGGAACCCAGCGGGGAAGCACGCGGTGCTCGAGATTTTTGCGCGGCAGGGTTACGAATTGCCAGACACGCCGATGATGGCGCTTCATCGCGGTGACGTCGCGCGGCTGAAGGATTTCCTGAGTCGTGATCCGCGATTGATCGAGCGACGTTTCAGGTTGTTGGAGATTTATCCGCCGGAACTCGGTTGCGCAAAAGATGGCCGATCCGGAATGCACTGGACGCCGATCGATGGAACGACGTTGCTGCACCTTGCGATCGATTTCGATGAGGAGGAGATTTTCGAGTTGCTGCTCGCGCATGGCGCGGACGTGAACGCGCGGGCGAACGTCGATGCGGAAGGCTTCGGCGGACACACGCCGATCTTCAACGCCGTGGTGAGCCATGGCAGGCGCCAGGGTTCGATGGCGCGGAAGCTCCTGGAACGAGGTGCATCCACAACAGCGCGTGCCTCACTGAGGAAGTTCCTGGATTGGTGTGAGACACCCCGATGGCACCAGGCGCTCAACGTAACACCGGCGGAGTGGGGCCAAACCTTTCCGGACAAAGGCTGGGTAAATTCGGAAGCCCTTCGGTGGCTCCAGTGAATCAAAGCCTGGCGCGCCGAAGTCAGACGTAGCGGATCAAATTCACAGCACTTGGAGAGAGCAAGCCTGTCTTCCGCATTTCCACTTTGCACTCAGAACGTTGAAAAGATTTCAACTCTTTCGCCCTGCGCGCCTATTGTCTACGCTTTCGCTGTAATGTGCCTGGCTGCGTTTATCAAAAGTTTGTCCCGCCTCTGCCTTCTCATCTCGTTCCTTCTCCCGTGTTGCTTGTTAAGCCAGACGAATATTGTCCGCGTCTCCGGCATGTCGAATCCCTATCTCGCCGGCATGCCCGATGGTTCCACCGCGAGCAGCGGCGACACGGCGCCGGCTCAATCGCCGGCCGAGGTCCTGGGATTCCCTGTTACACCGCGCTCGGTTGTCCGGTTTACTGCCTCCGGCAGCGTCCGTTGGAATCCCAATCAGCCCTACTACGGGCCCGAAGGCGAGCTCGACTTGAACACTGCGCATTTGGCCGGAGCGCAGAACGGCATTTCCGACGTGACCATGCCGGCCAACGCGTTGCTCGGCGTCTTTCTGGGCCCGGACCGACCCGATACTACCGCCGCGCCAACGGCGCTCGACTTCAGCACCACCGCGAGCCGCGACTACCTCACCCTTTCCCCGTAACTCCAACAAATATTCTTCATCGGGAACGGTCGGGTCGGAGGCGGCAACGTCTTGCAGCGCGTGATCGTCCCCACAGGCGCCCGTCGTCTGTTTCTCGGCACGATGGATGGCCGCCGATGGCTCACCAACGACGGCGAGTTCGTCGTGGAAATCAGCGCGGAAGCGAACCTGGCCTTCCAACGCACCGCCACCAAACTGCTGGTGATCTGGCCAACCAGCGCGGCGAACTACAACCTGTATACCGCGACCGACCTCTCCCTCTCTGCCACCTGGCAACGCGTCACCAACGTCTCCGTCGTGAACGGCCGCTTCACCGCCACCAACGACCTCAGCGCGCCCATGCAATTCTTCCGCCTCGCCGCTCCCTGAGCCACTGTTCGCCCGCTCTTATCCGATAAAGCTGCGCGGTGGGGGAGCACTGGCTCGGATGAAATTAGAGCCTCGGACAAGCACAAACGCTTTCAGTGGAGCTGCGAACACATTGGGTGGGGTAGGGATGGTGTTTAAACAACCTCTTCACCGGCAGGAACTTGCCCGGCAACAAGAAAGGTTTTAATTAACTCGCCCTCGCCGCACACAATCATTTCCGGAAATCGCTTGAACCATTTTCCTTGCGGCACTTCCGGATGAGTATCCATCCACCGCAGCATCAATCTGAGCTGCTGTCCCGAGATCTCTCGTTGCTGGATTCGCTCAAGCAAGTGCGCGTACAACGCTCGGGGCAAATTGTGACGTCGAATTTGGGGCATGACTCACTCGCCATAAAATCCGCGCGTCATCGCGGACTTCAGACGAATGATTTCGGCGGGATCTTCTGTGCTGGCCAGGCGATCCGCCAATTCTCCCAATTCATCCGCGCTCAATTGACGTTTGCGGGCCAGCTCCAGCGCGTGCTGGATTACCTTTGCTTGCTCGTCTGGCGGCAACTCGTCAATTTCTTCAATCACTTTCGCCGCGGTCATCAGCTTAAAATTACTCCTGTAGCAGCTTGACGACAAGACCGAAGAAGTGATTCAGATAGCAACCGGGGCAACCTCACCGCTCGCGTCCGTTCCCGCCAGGGCTTGCGCATTTGGCAGGACGGGAGCATGGTAATGCACACGCGCGAAAGGTTCATATGACAAAGTCAATGCTCTTCAGGGTATCTTTAATTCTGACCGCGGTAGCAGGCATCGGGATGATCGGAGTGACGCAGTGGCTGGTGCGCCCGCATATCAAGCGAATCGTTGACCAGCGCGAAGTCAACAAACGCAACTGGCACCAGGAGATCACACGAGCGGACAAATTGGCGGGTGATCTCAAGCAGACCGAAACAAAACTTGCCGGTTCGCAGCAGGCTCTTGATGAAACCGGAAAGCAGCTTGTGGCTGCGAGGGCGATGGCTGACCAGCAGGAGGGCCGCGCTGACACGCTGGCGCAAAATCTGGATGTGACGAGGCGCGAGCTGAATGAAACTCAGCAGAGATTCGCAGCGTGGAAGGCGTTGGAAATTCCCGTCGAGACAGTGAGGCAAGTGATTCAATCAGAAAAGCGGCTGCGGCAGGAAACTGCAATTTTGCGGGAAGAACTGCAGGTCGTCGTGGCGGAAAACGAACGCCTGGAGAAGCTGGTGGTAGCGTACACGACACCCGATGAAGCACCGCTGATGCCTGGGGTCAAAGGAAGTATCCTGGCAGTTGATCCCAAGTGGAACTTTGTCGTGCTCGATGTAGGAGAAAAGGCTGGCGCAAAACCGCACGGCGTTTTCATGGTGAGTCGCGATGGCAAATTGATCGGCAAGGTGAAGGTGGCCACGGTAAACGTTGACCGCAGCATCGCGAATGTGATGCCGGGATGGCAGTTTGGAGAGTTGATGGAAGGGGACCAGGTTATCTTTTGATTTCGCAATATTGAATGCCATCGCTCGTCCAGGCCTCTTCAAGATTACGATTAGGATTAAGATTAAGAGATTAGATAATTAATAGCCCGCCACTTGTCCTTCCAGGCCGCGAGACACGCCCCCTCGCATCCGGCCGGTCGCGGGATCGATTTGGATGCCCACCCAATAGCCTCGATTGACGTCTTGCGGCGTGACGACCTGAATTTTGCCGCCGAGCTTCCGGACTTCATCCATCACCTTTGGATCGAAACTGTCCTTCACCGCCGATCCATTGCCGAATATCACCGGCGTGTCGCACGCCGTTTGAGGGTCCATGCCGAAATCGATAATGTTCATCAGCACTTGCAGGTGCTTCTCGTGCAATCCGCCGCCCGTCGTGCTCGAACCCAGAACCGGTTTGCCGTTGCGCAGCACGATGATTGGACTCATGCCAATTGGCAGGCGTTTTCCTGGACCCGCCGCAGCGATATGTTCGCCTTGCCATGCGCCGGAATCCGGTATCGACACGCCATCCACGAAAATCCCTGTCTTCCCCCACAACATGGTATTGATGGTGTGATTCACCACAGCCATGTTTCCCCATTGATCCACAACCGCGAGCGCGTCCGTGTGGTCCGATCCGGTCTTCTTCAGAGCTTTGGGCAGCCATTCCCAGGTCCCATTCTGCATCTGCTGCCAGATCCATGCTGAGGTTTCTTTCGTCGCGCGCGACTTTCCTGACAAATCGTGGTGTGCTGACTTGGGCACTCTCCACGTCAAGGCATTCACGTGCGCGATCTGCATCAGCCACAGTAAACTCTTCGCCGATGTGGTGTAGTGGCCGTATTGTTTCAGGTCGGCCAACTCCAGCAGGTTCAGCGCCTCAATGGTGTTGACTCCGCCCCAGGCGGAAATCCCGGGTGCGAAAATCCTGTACCCACCATAAGTCGTTTGCAGCGGCTCCTCCCAGATTGCTTTGTAGTGCTTCATGTCATCGAGCGTGATCTTCCCGCCGTATTTTTGGATCACCTCCACGAACTTCTTTCCCCAGGCGCCCTCATACATGTACGACGCCCCTTCGCGTTGGACCCCCTTGAGAGTCGCGGCCAATTCCGGCTGACGGAACAGATCCCCTTTGACGTAGAACTTGCCATCCGGCTTTGTGAAAACCCGCTTCGTCTCCGGATACCGGCTGAGGACACCCTTCTTCTCGCTTATCCACCATTCCATGGCTGGGCTGACGGTCTGCCCGTTCTCAGCCATCGCGATAGCTTCATCGAAGAGACGCCGCAGGGGAACTTTTCCGAACCGTTCATGCGCTGCCTGCACGCCCGCCATAAATCCCGGTACCAGCGCGGTGCGTCCGCCTTTTCTGGGCATGGACCGTGGATCGTTGTCCTTGAGCGGAGTGTTGAATTGCGCGTCGAGGTAATGCACCTGGCCGCTGCTTGCCTCATAGTACATCAACATCATCGGCCCCGCGAAACTCACGTACGCGCCACCGGCATGCACGACTTCGCAAAGCGAAATCGCCATCGCGGCATCGACCGCGCTGCCGCCTTCCTTGAGGATCGCCAACCCTGCCTCCACCGCCTTGCCGCCGGTGGTCGCAGCGATCATGGCATTCGTGCATTCGAGCACGGGCGGCAATGTCGACAACCTTTGGCCCTGGTCCGCAAACTTCTTCCACCGAAAAGCCATGTAATCCGCATGCCCGTTCGTGCCGCTGTGGAACATGATTCGCCCCGGCTGGCCTTTGACAAAGAAAGTCGTGGGCGTTTCAGGAAAAAGCTCTTGCGGCAGCCGCTCGGGAACGGACGACATCAGGCGGTCGCCGTCGCGTCGGATGGTGACGATGTAATTATTCCGGAAATCGTAATGCCCTGCGTAACTGTCGTAGATACTGGGATCCACTTTGATGGGCGTCGGCTCCCGTCTCATCCAGAAATAAACCGCCAGCCCGACAAGCCCCAGGCAGACTACCGCCGCCAGAATACGGTTCCGCATATAACGAAGACGCTCACAGGACGCAGCTCAGTCTAAAAGAAAAGAGATCCATCCCGACCCCGTCAGGGGTGGCATATTTGTAGAAAACGCTCCAAACATTCATCTCCACTCCGAAGGTCTGATGCTCAAATTGTTCCGTGTCAGCAAAACTCACTGCATCAAGTGGAATGAAAAGAATCAGCGCAGGTTCAACGGCGTCTGCTTTCGGTAACATTGCGCTACTCCCTCCCTCATAAAAGTTCATTCTCCCTCTCGCGGGAGTGGCTCAGATTGTGCTTTTAGGCGATTCCGTGCGCCGCAAAATCATCATAACGGTTGGAGTGCTGGTGCTGTTTGCTGTCCCGTTTGGCGTGTGTCTCTTCTTTGGCGCGTTTTCACCACTGTGAGCATGCAAGCGACATACTCTACGGGCATTCGCACAGACAAGAACCTGACCGCATCTGCCCTGTTTGGCGTCGCGGCGATTCAGATTCTCGTTGGAGGTATCGGTTACTTTCTTTATAGCCGAGAGATGGGATTGCTCGACCGAGTTATTGCATTCAGCGGGTTCCTTTATATTGCTCTCGGCGTGTCGGCGCGGTGGGTTCCGCTTCCAGCAGCAGTCGCTGGCGCGGTTCTCTACGTCGCCTTTCTCGGATTTCAGGCATCACGCAGCACTGAGTTGTTGATGACCGGGCTCATCTTCAAGATTCCAGTTGTAGCTCTGCTCGTCGTCTCGATCGTGTTCGCATTGCGGCGCCCACCGGTTTCGGCTGGAGAGGGCAGAGCTTCGCCCGGCGGTCGCTCAGATTTGGTGCGTTAGCCACTATGCTCATTGTCCGTTATTTTATTCTTCCACTGGTGGTCTTTGGCATTGCTTGTTTGTTGTTTTGGGAATCCGCCAAGCGTTATCCGGCTTATGTTCTCACCGCGGTTGCTGTTTGGATTGGCATAGTCCTTGTGCGGACAAAGTCTCAGAAAAAGCGAGAGCACCAGCAAGGTTGGAGGGTTGGGCACATTGGCCGAGACTCCATGCATTACGAGGAGTTCAAAGACGGTGCATGGCACCGGATTGACATAGACGGTGAGATGCTTGTCGGAAAAGCGCATCACGTCATCTATTTTGGCTCACTGAAGTTTCCGGAATGCGCGAAAGGCCGGCATGATGAGATTATCGCACGTATCAAGAGTGAGTTTCGCCCACCAGAATACGAATACGATGACGCTGGCACTTAGTAAACCCGTCAGGGAACCTTTGAAAGATTTCCGTTCGTCATGATGTAGGGAAGCTTCGCGTCCGTTCGGGTAATTTCTCATCGTGCTGAGGCGTTCACGGCAAACCGCGTAACCGCCGTGTTATGGGATGACGAATCCGCTGACTTCGCACTGCAGTTGTCTGCCTTATTGACGAAGTTCTCCGGCGAAGAGGTCTCTTCTCTTATTGGCTTCGATACCGGTTACCTTCCAAGCGGAGACGGTGCGTCGGAGATTGCGCAGCGGCCTGAGAAGCCGACAGAGTTTTACTTACGGCTCGTTTTCCGCGACGAGGATGCCGTGTATTACCAATTTCATCTTTTTCCTCATCTTGACGCCGAGTACGTGTTGGGCGCGGCACGAAAACGCACGGGAGCTGTGCAGCATCTTCGAGTCGAGCTTTCACATCCGGACGCCCTTCAGTCATTCATCGAGGCTTGCCGCACCAATCCACATCTTTTGCGAGTCGAGGAGTCCACGGCAGAGGAGTTTGAGCGAGCGCCATCGAATGCAATATAGATTTCAGGCGTCGCCTAATGACGCACCGCGGCCAAGTCCGATAAATCGCGAGCAGGTGGCCGCGGCGCGGGTTGACCGGGCTGCGGGCGGCACTACTATGCGTGAGAGATGAAGCTTAATCAGTGCTGGCCTCTATTACATGGATGATCCCGGTTCATTGATCACTGACGTGCGGAATACGCTTCAACGCATTGTGGATGACACAGAGGGCGTTTATGAAATTGATGATTGTTTCTCTGTGGCGTTTAACGACGCGAGGCTGGAGAACATCCGGCGGCAATTATGGACTCTTCCTGATGACTTTCCGCCAGAGACAGAGGGGCGATTTTGCGGACAAGCGGGAATGGACATCATCCGCGGATGGATACAGGATTTGTCGGCCCGGCGTGGCTGAGTTGGTCGTTAGACGATACAATGAAACCGAAAGGAGAATGACATGGGATGGGGTAGAACTCTATTGCTTGGGGATATTGGCAATCGGTTGGATATTGCCGACACGGAGCGCGACATCGCGCATCTTAAGCGTGAGATCGCGGGTTCGTTTCAGAAGGACATGTCGCAAGATGAAAAGATTCGCACGCTAGTAGCCGAAAACGCAGAACTAAAGTTGTATCTTGCTTCCCTGGTGCGACTGTTAGCGCGCAAGGGAAACATTTCAAGGGAAGAATTGCAGACCATGGTCGCTGCGATTGATGCTGAGGATGGGAAGGTAGATGCACAGTTTACCGGGAAAATCGTCTAACACGACATGACGCTGCCATGAGAACACTCAAGTCCTCAGTTCTTGCAGCCTGCTATTTGATCGTTGTGGTGGGCACGGCGTCTGCCGAAGAGAACAGACGGACGGCGCTTTCGACAACGCCGAATCAAGGCGTTCGCGAAGCCGCAACGCGAGCGGTTCGACTCATTGACCGAACTTCGGCCAGTTTCCTGACCATGCGAGAGTGCTTTACCTGCCATGGCCAAACGTTTTCGGCTATGGTTCTCAGAGATGCTCGCAAAGTCGGCATTGAGATCGACGAAACGAACTTCAAACGACAATACGAACGGGCGTTCGAGGCCCTGGGCGGCACGCGCGTGGACACCATCGGTTATGCATTGTGGGCTCTGGACATCGGCCAGCACGCGCCAAACGATAAGACCGAAGCAATGGTTGAGTATCTCTTGAACTACCAAAAGGATCTCGGCACGTGGAAACCAACCGTTGATCGACCGCCCGCGGAAGCCTCCAGTTTCACAACAAGCTACGTTGCACTCCGTGGACTCAATCGCTACGGCAATGCGAAACAACGAGAGGCGATTGCGAAAAGGGCAACCGCGGTCGAGCAGTGGCTGGAATCGGCCAACGCTGTCGACACCGAAGACCAGGTCTTCCGCTTGCGTCTCGCCCACGAACTAAAGTTGCCTTCGGACAAGGTGGATCGCTTTGTGCAGAAATTGCTGAGCGAGCAGGACCCCGCAGGCGGATGGGTACAAAAACGAGGAATGAAGCCCGATGCATACGCGACAGGTTCGGTGCTCGTCGCACTGCATGAGGCCGGCGGACTCTCCGACCAGCACTCGGCCTGGCTGCGTGGGCTCGACTACTTGCTGCAAGCCCAGAAGCCCGATGGGTCATGGCATGTCGAAAGCCGAGCCAAGCCTCTTCAGGAGTATTTCGACAGCGGCTTTCCGCACGGAAAGGATCAGTTCATTTCAGCCTTTGCCACAGGCTGGGCCACCGAGGCGCTATTGATGTCCCTTGCACAAGAGCGCCGTTGATATGTGTCGGCTCGTCCTCCGTAGTCCCGATTGGATCGGGGACGGAGAGTGGACAGCGAATCCATAGCCAGCATCGGGACTCGCAGCCGCTGAGCGGGTTGACCCGGCTGCGGGCGTGAGTATTATATTAAAGAAGAAAGTTTAGTCACTGTTAGCAGGTTATCGGTCGTCATGCAGCAGAAGCCACCATATCCAAAGCGACCGGTTCGCGTTGTTTGGCTCACATTTCTCGGCTTCGCTGCCTTGATCGCTATTTCGCTGCCATTTCAGGATGATTTGCCACCGCAAAAATGGCCGCTCGCTTTCGGCTACTGTGCGCTGCTTCCGGCGTGTGCTGTTGGCATCGCGCGACTTGGTCGGCCTGTGTTTCTCTTTCTCGCGGGTTTGTTGGTAGTTCCTACGATTTTCGGCGCTGTCGGGGTCACCCTCATGATGCGCGATTTCAGTGACAACGAGTGGACTGTTTGGCTTCGGATTTCCCTTTATCTGTTCTCTGCGCTCGGCGTTTGTGCACTCGGTTTGGCGGCAAGAGGTTGGCTATTGTATTGGAGACACGCGGGTGATGAAAGGTAACCATGCGCTGAAACCAATCCCGATTCCAATCGGGCTCGTAGAACCGGGACGTTAGACGGCGTGTGCGCACGGCGATCATCATTACAGTGTCTATCCTGATGCTGCTCGGAGCGGTTTTGATAGTTCACCGTCACGTTGATCGCACTTACGCGCAGCCTTCGCGCGATCTTTCCAAAATGATGTCAGTCCGCCTTATCACGGGTGAGGCGATGTCTGCCCACTACAAACAGCATGGCAGCTTTCCTCGCTCTTTATCAGAGTTGCCGTTACAGACGTTGCGTTGGGGTGACGAGGGTTCATCACCGCGCGATCTGGAGAGCTGGTATTTCAGTTCTGACGGCCAAAGCTTCACGATGACGTGGACGAATGCACGCGGCGCGGAACTTTTCCTTGGTGGCAAAGGCGGGCAGCTCTTCTATTCGAGAGACGAGGCACGATGAGAATCGGACGAAAAGGTTTGCCTCTTGCAAATTGAGCTGGATCGTCAATCGTGACGAGGGAAAGCCCCGTCAAGGAATCTTGTCAGGCATTGCACACGCGCCATGAAAAAATATATTTTTCTCGCTGTCGGTTTGCTATTAATTGCGAGCGTTGGGATAACGTCCGACACCACAAACAAACCCGCTAAATCAAAGGAAAAGATAATGAGCACTCCGTCCGTCTCGCTTGGTTATGTAATTCTGTATGTAAAAGATGTCTCAGCGAGTCTCACTTTCTACGAAAAGGCATTTGGCCTTTCGCGGCGTTTTTTCAATGACGACAACGGCAAAGCATACGGAGAGTTGGAGACCGGAGCGGCCCGTCTTGCTTTCGCAAGCCTGCAATTAGCCAACGAGCATTTGAAGCAGCAGGTTGTGGTGGCGTCTCCGAATCAGCCCCCGCTCGGGTTCGAGATTGCTTTGACGACGCCTGATGTTCCAGCGTTGTATGCGCGCGCAATAAAAGCCGGCGCAACGGCAGTGAGCGAGCCTGCCACCAAGCCGTGGGGACAAACGGTGGCATATCTCCGCGACAAGGACGGCTACCTTGTTGAGCTTTGCACACCAATGCCATAGCCAGGCGCATCGCATCATCGTCCATTTGACACCACACATGACCCGAAGGGACACAACATGAAACACAAACTCGTTACCCTGCTGACCGCAACATTTGCGCTCGTGGGAGCCGCTGCTGATAAAACTGCCGCCCCTGAGTCGGACACTTATCCGCGCGACGGAGTCTGGAAACCCATTTCCGCCGCCCTCGCCGGATCGAAACTGCCAAGACCGGCCTTGAGTGGCATCTCGTTGCGGATTTCCGGCGCGAACTACGAGGTGTCCGTCGTTGGCGAAAAGCAACCGGACAGGGGCACGCACGCGCTGGATGAGAGCACGACACCCAGGCGCATCACGATCACGAGCACCAACGGCCCGAACAAGGGCAAGACGTTCCTGGGCATTTACGAGGTCAAAGACGCCAACTCGCTGCGAGTTTGCTACGACCTGTCGGGCACGGCTTTTCCGGCGAAGTTTGAGAGCACCACCGAGACTGGTCACTATCTGGTGGAATACCGCCGCAGCGATGACAAGGCGCCGCCCAGGCCGGCTGATGCCGCTGAAGACGCAAAACGGCAGAATGGTACTTGGAAGCCGGTTGGCGCACTACTTGGTGGTGAAAAGTTAAACCGCGAAGAATTGAATAAAATCACGCTCACCATCAAAGATGGGGCCTACGAAGTGATCGTTGATGGCGAACCGCACGCTGACAAAGGAACCGTCTCACTCGACACCTCGGTGACTCCTGGGCGCATGAGCATCCAGGGCGTAGAAGGGCCAAACAAAGGCAAGACGATCCTCGCCATCTACCAAATGGGCCAGACAGAAGGCGGCGACACCTTCCGCGTTTGCTACGATTTGTCCGGAAAGGCGTTCCCAACAGATTTCAATAGCCGCAAGGGCTCGACGCACTACCTCGTCGGCTACCGTCGGCAAAAGGCTTCGGCGCCAGTCGTTCCGGAACGCAAAAATGAAGCGCCATGACACCACAAAGAAGAAGATAGCCATCATAGCGATGAGCGGTGTTGCTCTTGTTGCTGTGGGTATTGGTCTCGCGGCTGCCAGTGAATTGCCTGTGGTCAAAGTTCCGCGCTGGGAAATCCACGAGTTCGCCGCCAAAGGGCGAAGCCATGTTAACAATCCTTTCCGCGACACGGCATGGGTTGGCGAATTTGTATCGCCTTCAGGTAGAACCAATCTGCTCCACGGCTTTTACGACGGCGATCAAACGTGGCGGCTGCGTTTCGCGCCGGATGAGCAAGGCGCGTGGAGTTATCGGCTGCGCGGCAACGGCGTGGAGATTTTGCAGCAAGGCAAGCTCCTCTGCACCGCGCCTCGTGGGCACGGCTTCATTCGCGTTCACCCCGAGAACTCCTATGCCTTTGCTTATGCCGACGGCACGCCGTTCTTCCCCATGGGCGACACTTGCTACGGTCTTTACGACGACAGTCCCATCACGCCGGAGTTGCGCGCCGAGTATCTCGCGGCCAGGCGTGCGCAGCATTTCAATTTCGTGCGCATGAGTGTCGGGCACAGCGAGGCACGGGCAGCAACGAATGACGCTTATTGGGCATGGGGCGGCTCGAGCCGTCAGCCGGACCTGGACCGCTTCAACCCGGACTTCTTTCGTGGACTTGACGAATTGTTCCGCGATCTGAAGGCACGCGGGATGAACGTCGAGTTGCTCCTGTTGAATTTTTATCGCCGCCCTTTCACTGACACCAATGCGTGGACCGCCGCGCGCGAACGCCTTTGGCTCAGGTACGTCATTGCCCGCTATGCCGCATTTGACAACGTCTTCCTCTGGACTCTTGCCAACGAATACGAGACGCGCCCGGACGGAGCATATCGTCTCGACTTTCCGAGTGATGTGGATTGGGCGAAATCGACCGCCCGTTTCATCAAGGCAAATGATCCCTATCGGCATCTGGTAACGACCCATCCCGTCATCTCCGCGAGTCGCCGCGGCCAAAATCCTCGCGCACCCTTTGATCCACCCTGGCGCATCGGCGAATTCTACGGCGATGACAATGCCCTGGATGTGCTTTCCCAACAAACCGGGGCGCAGGGCGAAGGCACCGCATGGGACGAAACGCTGCAATGTTGGACCGGCGATTCAGCAACGGTCGTCGCCAGTCTGAGAGCGGACCGGCGCTATCGGAAACCGGTGCTCAATTCGGAGAACGGCTACGAGTATCTCCGCGGCCACCCTACGGAAAAGCAGCAGGTCCATCACACCGACAAGGTCCGCCGCACTGCGTGGCGCATCGTCTGTTCCGGTGGTTATTTCGCCGCTGGGTTCAACGGCACCATCGGTCACAGCGACGTTTGGAATCGGATTGATCGCCCGAATCGTTACACGTTTACCGTGAAGGACGAAGGCGCTGCCGCTCAGTTGAGCACACTCTACAAATTCTTCACCCCATTGCCGTTCTGGCGCATGGAACCGGTGACCAGCGTTAAGGGACACGCCGTCGCTTTGGCCGAGCCTGGCGGGACACGCGTCGTATACTTCCCGCATGGCGGCGCCGCGACCCTGGATTTCACAGGCGTCCAGGCATCTCATCGCTGGTTCAATCCCCGTT